>WBZQ01000045.1_pt1 | contig 139147 bp, 128 predicted proteins | sample 5204251 | NCBI WGS metagenome assembly WBZQ01 (sample SAMN12412402, study PRJNA552823) | activated sludge metagenome | isolation source: activated sludge from nitrification reactor of wastewater treatment plant... | place: USA: Virginia | collected 2017-09 | reverse complement strand
ATGCTACCATAGCGTCACAGGTCATGACAAGCTGCTGAGGTGAATTCTCCCTACCAGGATGCCCTCTCCCGCTCGCGCTGCTCACTCCACAGAGGTTGCAGATATGGATCAGGTCACGCTCATCGGGTTGCTGGCAGGCACCCTCACCACCATTGCCTTCATTCCTCAACTGCAGCAGACCTGGCGCACCCGTTCCGCGCAGGATGTGTCGCTGGGGATGTTACTCACGTTCGTCACCGGAGTCTTTCTCTGGCTGATCTATGGGATCATGCTCGGCGCCTTGCCCATTATTCTGGCCAATCTGGTGACCCTGGTCCTGACGCTGGCCATTCTTATTCTGAAGCTGCGGTATCGCTCGTAGAATTGCGCCGTGCAGCATGCGACCGGCGTCGCGAGGGGTGAGTGCTCGGGCTGCTCCAGTCGGTCAAGTTTCACCTTGACAAGATTGTCCGTTCTCTCCTAGAGTTTGCATCGTATTGACACACCTTGGGTCAAGGGAAGAGGGTGAAAAACCCTCGCGGTCCCGCCGCTGTAAATGGGGACGAAACCCGCAGGCGCCACTGTTCACTTCGGTGAGCGGGAAGGCGCGGGGAGTAGGATGAACCATGAGCCAGAAGACCTGCCCAGGGAGAGACCCTTTATTCCCTCGTGGGCTGGGGAATAGGCGAGGATGATATTGCGGGTGCAATCCTCAGGGTTCCATATTGGCCCTGGGGATTTTTTTATTTGCGCGCCGTTCGAATCAGTTACCGTCGTCGGTTCGCAGCCGGATTTATTGGAGCGCTCTGGTATGTCCTGCTGCCCTGCCTTCTATTCGCGCTTGCAGATTCCCAGGGAGAGGACACGGTGATGAAACGCCGCCAGCAGGGCATTCTGACCGGCATGCCGTTCATGGCCAATATTACCCCGCGCACGTTCATCGACGATGCGGGACGAAAGCTCTATGTCGCCAAGGCTCCTACGCGCGTGGTCTCGCTGGCGCCGAGTATTACCGAGATGCTGTTCGCACTCGGGTTGGATGAGCAGGTTGTCGGGGTCACGGATTTTTGCAATTACCCGGCCGCTGCCGCCGCGAAACCAAAAGTCGGATATAGCAATCCCAATCTTGAATCACTGATCGCCCTGCGGCCCGAACTGATCGTTGCGCCGCTGGAGTTTCATCGCGCCAATGTGCTGGCCAAGCTAGAGGAACTGAAGATTCCGGTCCTCTTGCTGGAAGCTACGTCGCTGGAACAGGTGTTTGCGCACATTCATACGTTGGGACGAATCTTTGACCGGTCGACGGCCGCCCATGCAATGACTGCGGCTATGCGCAATCAGATGGCGGAGATCAGCCGTCGAACGGAGCACCTCCCGCGCACGCGAGTGTTGTACGTCATCAATAGCCAGCCGCTCATCACGGTGGGACCGGGCAGTTACATCCATCAGATGATCGGACTGGCGGGAGGACTCAATATCGCTTCCGAAGCGGCAGCGCCCTATCCGCGCCTGACGATGGAAACGGTCTTGAAGGAAGATCCTGAAATTCTGATCTTTCCGCGCGGGTCGGTGGAGACGGTGCCGCGAAAAGAACAGGAAGCCTGGCGACGCTGGACCACGCTGACGGCCGTGCAGCAGAACCGCCTTCGCGAAGTGTCGGCGGATGCGCTCAATCGTCCCGGCCCGCGTGTCATGGAGGGGTTGGAAGCACTTGCCAGGGTGATTCATCCTGAGGCCTTCCTGTCCGAATCGGCGCCGGTACAGCCATGATGCCTTCGGCCGGTCACTCCACGTCACCTGCCCCCGCATTGACTTCCCCATCGCCGACCATCGCGCAGACCAATGCTCAAGTCAGTGAATATGACTGCCCGTTTCAAGGCGCGATCCTGACGCCTTCGCGCTGGTGTGCGGTCATGGGGACGCTCTCGATCCTCGCGCTGCTCCTGGCGATGGTGTGTTTACAGCTCGGGACTCAGTACATCGGCTTGGGCAAGATCCTCGCGCTGTTGTCGTCATCCGTCTTTGGTCCTGCAAGCGACAACGAAGCGCTCCGAACGACCGGTGTCATTCTGCTGCAGGTGCGTCTGCCGCGTGTGTTTCTAGGATTCCTCGTGGGAAGCTGTCTCGCCTCTGTTGGTGTTGCACTGCAGGCGCTGCTCAGAAATCCGCTGGCCGATCCGTATGTGCTGGGAGTATCGAGCGGCGCGGCGCTGGGTGTGGCCATTGCCGTTCTGTTCGGCATCGGCACCACCATCCTCGCCCTGTCGTTGTTGCCGGTGTGCGGATTTGCAGGCGGCCTCGTGGCGCTGCTGGTGATCTATCGCATGGCGGCGACCTCTGATCGCCTGCCGATCCATTCCGTGCTATTGGCGGGTGTCATTTTAAATGCCATTTTCTCCGCCTTGATCATGTTCATCACCTCGATCATGGAGCCGAACCGGTCCTTCGGCATGATGGCCTGGCTCATGGGGTCTCTCACCGCGCCGGCTTATCCGGTGCTGGTCGCGCTCTCAGCCTACCTGCTGCTCGGTCTTGTACTGCTGTTGAAACAAGTACGGGTGCTTAACGTGCTGGCCCTTGGGGAAGAGCCGGCTCGGTCATTGGGGATCAATACGGAAGGCGCCAAACGCTTTATTTTTCTCTTGTCGGCGCTGATGACCGGGGCTGTCGTGTCCTTCAGCGGCATGATCGGGTTTATCGGCATGATCATTCCGCATGCGGTGCGCCTGGTGCTAGGCGCTGATCATCGATTGCTGTTACCGGCTTCAGCACTGGTCGGGGGCATGTTCTTGATGGTGGCCGATACCATTGCCCGCACGGCATTTGTGCCATCGGAAGTCCCGGTCGGGGTGATCACCGCGTTGGCCGGTGGCCCTTTCTTTGTGTATCTGCTGGTCTGGAGAAAGGATCGGCTGGCATGACCAGGGCTAGCGCGCAGAGTGTCATCGTTGCTCCCGCAGGGAATGCAGAGGGGAATGCTGCCTGTGCGTATGAGGTGCGGGGACTGCACTTTCGTTACGGCAAACCCAGCGTTCAGCATGCCCGATGGGTACTCGAGGATGTGACGTTGCAGGTCGAGGCGGGTGAAATTCTCGGCATTGTCGGTCCCAATGGATCAGGCAAGACCTCGTTGATCAAATTGTTGGCGAAGCTCACATCCCCCCAACAAGGGGACATCACATTGTTCGGCCGCAATCTGGCCGGTCTTTCTCAGCAGGAGACGGCTCACACCGTCGCCTTTGTGCCGCAGGAAAGCGCACAGATGTTTCCCTTCACCGTGGCGGAGACTGTCTTGATGGGACGATTTCCCCATCGGCACCGGTCACGCTGGACCCTCGGTTTCGGGTGGGAGGATCGCGACGACCGTTTGGCGGCGGCACACGCGATGGCCACGATGGACATCACCCACCTGGCGTCGCGTGCGGTGACGGACCTCTCCGGCGGGGAGCGTCAGCGAACCATGATTGCGCGTGCGTTGGCCCAATCGCCCCGGGTCTTGCTGCTGGATGAGCCGACGGCCTTTCTCGATCTTCAGCATCAACTGGGGATTTGTTCCGTGCTGCGACGGCTTCGAGAGGAGCGGGGTTTGACGGTGGTGATCGTGTCGCACGATCTCAATCTCGCCAGCCAATATTGTGACCGGGTCGCGATGCTGAAAGAAGGCCGGGTTTGCGCACTCGGGGCTCCGTCGAACGTGATGACGGTGGATCTGCTGCGCGAGGTCTATGGATGCGAGGTGTTGATCGACGCGCACCCTGAGTCCGGGCTGCCGCGCATCACGTTGCCACGGCAGTGTCTGCCGCGTCACGAGTAAGGCATTCGATCGTTGCGGGAGGGGTTCGCGCCCGGCCCACCCGTGAAAAGAACAGGGCGCGAGATCAACCAGGGAGAGAAGTGTCAGGAAGACGCCGTCAGCGTCGGGGAAGATGGTGCAAAACCATCACGGTGCCGCCACTGTAAGCGGGGAGTGATCCTGCATGATGCCACTGTGTGCCTAGCACATGGGAAGGCGCAGGGAAACAAAGATCCGCAAGTCAGGAGACCCAACTGACGGCTGTTACAACTGAACCCTTCGAGCGAAAGGGAACGCCAGGATGTTGCGTATTGCCAGGGAATGGTCTGTCTATTGTGCGGTGCTGTTGATCGCGAGTATCCCACCGATCTGGACGGCCTCTGCGTCGGCCGAGGAACCGGTTGAGCCTGAACCGGTCGTGCAGGCTGAGGAGGTCGTCGTCTCGGCCACCAAAACGCCGGTGCCGGTCAGTCATGTCACCAGTGCGGTCGACGTGATCACCGCGCAAGATATGAAAAAACAAAATATCCGACATGTGGCCGATGCGCTTCGATTGGCGCAGGGACTCGCCGTATTCTCGAGTGGAGGACCGGGGACGGAGGTCAATGCACGGATTCGTGGAGCCAATTCAAGCCAGACGTTGGTCTTGATCGACGGGGCCATTATGAACAGCGGCACCCTGGGCAGTTACGACTTTGCCAACCTGACCACGGACAACATCGAACGGGTTGAGATTCTGCGCGGCGCGCAAAGCATGTTGTGGGGATCGGATGCGATGGGCGGCGTCATCAATATCGTCACCAAGCGAGGGCAGGGGCCCTTCTCCGCGACAGGTTTTATGGAATATGGATCGTTTGCCTCTCTGCGCGAAGGCGGCACGGTGTCAGGGAAACAGGGCATCGTTGATTACAGCCTCTCGCTGTCGCGCTGGGACACCTCCAGCTTTTCGGCGGTCAACTATCGTCGAGGTGCCACCGAGCGTGACTCTTATCGAAACTGGCAGGGATCCGGACGCATCGGGGTGGACCTTCCTCACGACGGACGTCTCGATTTCAACATGCGCTGGATGAACTCCGATACGCAGCTCGACAGTGTCTCGGCGACGTTTCCTTCCGATGTGTATGGCTCGAAAATGCGGAGCCAGCAGTATGTGTTCAGCGGGAGCTATGAGCAGCCGATCACGGGTTGGTGGTCGCAGAAGCTCACGCTCGCGCGATCGCAGGAAGCGTCGCTGTTCCTGCCCGGCACGTTGCAGCGGAGTCTTCTTGACGGCACCTTCAGCACGCCGTTCGGAAGTCCCAATGAAACGCGTGTCATCGCCAATCGCCTGGAGTGGCAGCACAATTTCCAAATTACGAAGCTGCTGTTGCTCAGCGCCGGCTATCAATTTCGCGAACAACAGGGAGAGAATGATACCGGCTTGATCAACAGTATCCTGAGTTCTCATGCCGGTTTTGCGCAGGCGCAATTCAACCTGTGGGACCGGGTCTTTGCCACGGCAGGCGTCAGGCACGACAGTTACAATGTCTTCGGTGATGCCACTACCTATCGCCTCACCGGCGGGTACTATCATACGGAAACCGACACCAAGCTGCGTGCCAGTTATTCCACCGGATTCCGGGCGCCCAGCATGAATGAACTCTTCTTTCCCAATTTCGGCAATCCCAACCTGGGCCCGGAAAAAAGCCAGAGCATGGATGTGGGGATCGACCAGTATTTTCTGTCGAAGCAGTTGAAGGTGACCGGAGGATTTTTCTGGAACCATTACCGCAACCTCATCATTACGACGTTTGATCCGACTTTTTGCGCTCCGTTCAGTACCTTTGGCTTCTGTCCGCAGCAACTGGGAGAGGCATCCACGAAGGGATGGGAGGCCGGACTGTCCTACACCTATTCCAGCGACCGGCAGTTCTTGAAGGGTATGGTGGTGCAGGCTCAGTATACGAATACCCTCACGCGCGATTTGGAGGCTCACACCCGATTGCCACGCTGGCCGACCGACCAGTGGAGCGCCTCGGTGAGTTATCAGCCGATCGATCCGCTGTGGATTACCGTGATCGGTCGATACGTCGGATCCCGCTTTAACACGACCGGTGAGCAGCAGAATCTGCGCGCCTTCGATGTTTGGTCCTTGGCGGTGACCTACGATGTGACGAAACGCATGCAGGCATATCTCCGGGCGGAAAATTTGTTCAATGAGAAGTACGAAGAAATTGCCAGCGCCGGCACGCCGATCCGTTCTATCTTCGGCGGCGTACGGGTTACATTTGGCGGCAAGTCATGAGCCAATGATGAGAGTCGTGGCCTGATGCATCGTCCGCGTCTGGTCATCGCCGGCACCCACAGTGGCGCCGGCAAAACTACGGTCAGTCTTGCGCTCATGGCGGCCTTGAAGGCAAGGGGGCGTCTGGTTCAGCCGTTCAAGGCCGGGCCGGACTTCATCGATCCCGGCCATCATCAGGTTGTCACCGGACGGCCTTCGCGAAATCTGGATGGTTGGATGTTGGGGCAGAGCGCCAATCGTGCCATCTTCGCGCGCGCCTCGGCCGATGCGGACCTGTCGATCATTGAAGGCATGATGGGGTTGTTTGACGGCAGCTCAGCGGTGCATGAGCAGGGCAGCACGGCGGAACTGGCGAAGCAGCTCAACGCGCCCGTGCTGCTGGTCATCGACGGGAGCGCCATGGCGCGATCGGCTTCGGCCATGGCCCAGGGATATGCGAAGTTTGATCCGGCTCTCACCGTGAGGGGGGTCTTGTTCAATCGAGTGCGAAGCGAAGGCCACTACCGGTTACTCAAGGAGGCGGTAGAGGCTGATACGGATCTCGCGGTGGTGGGGTATTTCCGGCCTGATGCCGCGGTCACGATCCCGGACCGGCACCTCGGTCTGAGGACCGCCACCGAACAGGGGCAGAGTGATCTCTATGATCGGTTGGCGCAGTCCGCCGCGGAGACCATCGATCTAGACCTGGTGGAAACGCTCGCTCGATCAGCTGGAGAATTGTGTGCTGAGGATCTGTCCGAGCCTGGCGTGACAGGACAGGAGCGGCTGATCCGTGTCGGTGTTGCCCATGATGCGGCGTTTTGTTTTTATTACCAGGACAATCTGGAATTACTCGCGGCGGCCGGAGCCGACATGGTGAATTTTTCACCGCTGCGTGATACGAAGCTGCCGAATGTTGATGTGCTCTATTTGGGTGGTGGCTATCCTGAGCTCTACGGAGAAACTCTGGAGGCCAACGTAAGCATGCGAAGGGCTGTGAAGGCGTTCAGTGAACAGGGCGGAACCATATACGCCGAATGCGGCGGGCTGATGTATTTGACAGAAGCTATTCGTGACGGTGAAGGCAAGCGGCACGAGATGGTCGGCGTTTTTCCTGCTGAGGCGATCATGCGCAAGGCCGGCATGACTCTGGGGTATCGGACCGTTGAAACGGTACGGCCTTGTCTTCTTGGACCGTCCGGCACGACGTTGCGTGGGCATGAGTTTCACTATTCTATCTTGGAACCGAAGGGTGATCTGCAGTACTCCTGTCGATTATTGGATGCGGCCGGCAAACCGGTCGGGGACGACGGGTTGACGAGTGGGAATGTACTCGCGCTCTACAGTCACCAGCATTTCGGCAGCCGTCCGGACGTCGTGGCGAATCTGCTCAATGCTGTGCCACCAGAGCGCGCTCATCAGGCTGTGAAGGACACATGACATGACGGACCAGGACGACCATACAGCCAGGATGCAGCGACTAAAGGCATCGGTGGATCGGCGAATCGAGGCCGCTCAAGATGAAAAAGGTCTGCTGATTGTCTACACCGGTGCGGGGAAAGGCAAAACTACGGCTGCGCTCGGCATGGCGCTGCGTTGTCTCGGGCATGGGATGAAGGTGGCGGTCGTGCAGTTCATCAAAGGCGCCATTGATACGGCTGAGGAGCGGATGCTGAAGTCTTTCGGTGATCGCGTGACGTTTCTCCGGATGGGCGAAGGGTATACCTGGGAGACGCAGGATCGTGAGCGGGATACGAGCCATGCGCAAGCGGCCTGGGCCAAGGCCTGCGAGTTCATGCGTGATCCATCCTATGCGATGGTGATCCTGGACGAGTTCAATATTGCCTTGCACCAGGGCTATGTGTCCGTGACGGCCGTGCTGCCGTATGTGCAGCAGCGGCCGGTGATGCAACATGTGGTCATCACCGGCAGAGGAGCGCCGGCTGAATTGGTCGAGGCCGCAGACCTGGTGACGGAAATGAAGCAGGTGAAACATCCGTTTCGAAAAGGGATCAAGGCGCAGCCGGGGGTGGAGTTTTGAGAGGACCGGTACGCAAAACCTGCGAGCATTGCCGACAATCATTTGAGTGTGTTGGGTATCAATGCTGGTGCGGAAAGATTGGGATTACCGAAGCACAAATGGATTGGATTGCGGCGCGTTATCAAGATTGCCTCTGCCCCGCCTGTTTGCAGCAGGTGGCGGATGGCACGCTTGGACCAACGGTGGCGCCACAGGAGAATCACGGAACATAGACTGTCGGGAGTAGGCCCCTTATTGTGATCGGTAGGAGCTGCTGGCCGCGAGTGAAAGGACAATCGGATGCGAATTACCAAGGTGTATACCAGAACCGGAGATGCGGGCCAAACGAGGCTCGCCGGAGGGCAGCAGGTGTGGAAGGACTGTGTGCGGGTTGAAGCGTATGGCACGGTCGATGAACTCAACGCCTCCATAGGACTCGTGCGGGCATTGAATGCCGAAGTTGCCGCGAAGACTGCTGCCACCACGCAACTTGAAGAGGATCTGCGTTGGGTGCAGAACAAATTGTTCGATGTCGGAAGCATTCTGGCCACGGCGCCGGGCCAAACGTTTCCCAACATGCCGACGGTGACGACCCAGGATGTCACCAAGCTTGAGCAGATTATCGACCGCTGCCAGGAAGAGCTCGCGCCGTTGAAAGAATTCATCCTGCCCGGCGGAGGGAAGGTGTCCGCAACGCTTCATCAGGCGCGAACGATCTGCCGTCGTGCTGAACGAATCTGTATCCGGTTGAGCCGCGACGAACCGGTGGCGGCCGAGCTGAATAAGTACTTGAATCGGTTGAGCGATGCGCTGTTCGTCTGGGCGCGGTGGGTCTCGAAAACGCAGGGAGAGCCGGAGTTTCTCTGGCAACGCGAGTCCGCGTCGCCCGCCGAGTGAGCCGATGAAGAAGGTCTCGAAGACAAGATCCCGCCTCATTCTTGTGCTCGGCGGAGCCGCGTCAGGGAAAAGTCAGGCGGCCTTGGAGCGCGCCGGTAACAAGGCTCCGAAGGCGTTTGTTGCGACGGGGCAGGCGCTGGACGGTGAGATGAAAGCGCGGATTGCGCGGCATCGAGAAACCCGTTCCGCTGAGTGGGTGACTGCCGAGGTGCCCCGTGACTTGGCGTCCTGGTTTCGGTCGGACGGACAGGGCTATCGCACGATCGTCGTGGATTGTCTCACGCTCTGGCTCAGCAACGTCTGCGGGCGCCGCATTGCGGGCGTGGACATGAGTGCGCGGGTGGACGAGGTGCTGCAGGCGATTCGCCGCACACCGGCGCGGGTGGTCCTGGTGAGCAACGAGCTGGGGTTTGGCCTGGTACCGACCAGTCGCAGCGCGCGTGCCTTCCGTGATGTCGCCGGACGGGTGAATCAGCAGATTGCTGCAGCAGCCGACGAGGTCTATTTTGTCATCAGCGGTCAACCGCTCAGGCTCAAATGAATGGGAGACATGCCAATGACGCTCGATGACGCCGTACGGCGCATTCAACCGGTCGATCGTGAAATTGCGACGCAGGCTCAGGCTCGGCTTGACCGGCTCACCAAACCACTTGGCAGTCTGGGGCGGCTGGAGGAGACTGCCGTTCGATATGCCGTAATAACGGGCGAGGTGAAGCCCAACGTGCCGCGTGGAGTCGTCTTCACCTTTGCCGCCGACCATGGCGTGGCGACCGAAGGAGTGAGCGCCTATCCCCGTGAAGTGACGCCACAAATGGTGCTGAACTTCCTGCGTGGCGGCGCCGGCGTGAATGTGCTGGCGCGACATACAGGAGTCGAGGTTCGGGTTGTTGATATCGGTGTGGCGTATGACTTCGGATCAGTACCGGGGCTCCTTCACAAGAAGGTGATGCCGGGGACGAACAATCTCCTGGTGGAACCGGCCATGAGTCGGGAGCAAGCCAGGCAGGCCTTGCAGGTCGGGGTTGAACTGGCAACAGAAGCTGCGCGGGAGGGTATCGGCTTGATCGGGACGGGTGAGATGGGTATCGGGAACACGACGCCGAGTGCGGCGATCACAGCGGTGATGACCGGCCGGCCTGTGGCTGAAGTGACGGGGCGTGGAACCGGGATCGACGAAGCAGGCCATGCCCACAAGGTCGCCGTCATTACGCAGGCACTCGACCGGCATCGACCGAACCGGGCTGATGCCATGGATGTGCTCGCGAAGGTGGGCGGTTTGGAAATAGCCGGGCTAGCGGGGCTCATCCTCGGTTCGGCGGCCGCGCGGATCCCTGTGGTGTTGGATGGGTTTATTGCCGGCGCGGCGGCGTTGATTGCGGTCGGCGTGCAGCCGTTGTGTCGTGACTACCTGATTGCCTCGCATCGATCGGTGGAGCGGGGACATCAGGCTATTCTGGATCATCTCGGCCTCAAGCCGCTGCTCGACCTGGATCTCAGGCTGGGTGAAGGGACGGGGGCTTGCCTGGGGATGGGCCTTGTGCAGGCCTCAATCAAGATCCTCACCGAGATGGCCACGTTCGATGAGGCCGGGGTATCGGAACGTGACTGAAATCGCCGCCATGACTAGACCGTTTGTCTTCGCCTGGCATTTTCTGACGGCGATTCCGATCAGCCGGACTCACCACGAGCCGTCGTCTGCGGAATTGGCCACGTCGATGGCCTGGTACTCCACGGTCGGACTTCTGATCGGCGGATTTCTCGCGGCGGCTGACCAGGGCTTACTCTTGTTTCTGGCGGCCGAAGTGGTGAACGTCCTGCTGATCGTGCTGCTGGTGCTCATGACGCGCGGATTGCATCAAGACGGGCTCGCGGACACGTTGGATGGACTGGCGGGGGGGCGGACGGCAGCGGATCGGCTACGCATCATGCGCGATCCGAGTGTCGGGGCACTGGGCGCAACCGGACTCTTTCTCTCGTTGCTGCTGCGGTATGCCGGATTGCTCGCCTTGCCTCAACCGCTGCGGCTACCAGTGCTGGTGTGCATGCCGGCGCTGGGTCGCTGGGCCATGGTGAGCGTGGCATGGGCTTCTCCCTATGCGAGGAGCGAAGGCGGATTGGCAGCGGCCTTTCTGACTCATCTCTCCTGGCACCATGTGTTGCTCTCAAGCCTCGTATTAGTCTCCGCGCTGACAATCGGAGTGGGCGCTGTTGCAGCCTGTGCGACGATCGGGATGGGAATCGTGTTGGTCCTGTTGGTGCGGCAGGGATGCCGGATCTGGTTCGGGGGCGTGACGGGGGACTTGCTCGGCGCCACCAATGAAGTGATTGAAATTCTCTTCCTCCTGCTGATTCCCGCCTTGGTGATGACACGATGACCGGCGTCGAGTTGTTGTTGGCCGCAGTGTTGGATGTTACGGCGGGGGATCCCCGCTGGCTGCCCCATCCGGTGAAGGGGATGGGGGCTGTTATTGCCTGGGTCGATCATCACATCAGAAGCTTTTGTCACAGCAATCACGCGCTTCAGATAGTCGGGATTGTGTTAGCACTGGGATTGCCCGCTGCTGTGTATGCCGCTGCGACCTGGGTCATTGCCCAAGCCGCAGAGATTGCCTCTTGGCTCGGACAGGCAGTCGGTATTGGATTGGCCTACACGACCTTGGCGGGGCGCGATCTCTTCGAGCATGTGGAGGTGGTGCGCCAGGCATTGACTGCCGGCAATCTGGCGAAAGCCCGTGAGGCCGTCGGCAGGATCGTAGGCCGTGACAGCGCGGCGCTGACGGAGCCTGAGGTGGCGCGCGCCACCATAGAGACCATTGCAGAAAGTACGTCCGACGGAATCATTGCGCCGCTGGTCTACCTTTCCTTGGGCGGGGCGCCGCTTGCGTTGGCATACAAGGCGGTGAATACCCTGGACTCGATGATCGGCCATTTGGATGCCCGCTATGAGTATTTCGGGTGGGCCTCCGCCCGACTCGATGATGCGATGAATTGGGTGCCGGCGCGATTGACGGGTGGGTTCATCGCGCTGGCGGCCGGGTTGTCGACCGGTCAATGGCATCGTATCCATGAGAGTTGGTACATGTTGCACCGGGACGGCGATAAACACCCGAGTCCGAACAGTGGAAGACCGGAAGCAGCCATGGCCGGCGCGTTAGGCGTGCAACTCGGGGGACGGAACTATTACGACGGCGTTCCTCATGATGCGGCATTGATCGGAGACGACATTACCGACCTCACTCCCGAGCACATCAGCCTGGCCTCCCGCATCATGATCGTCACCTCCGGGTTGGGGCTGTTCTTTGCCCTGCTCTCATTGTGGGTGTCATGACGCGGGCATCCCACGGCGGCGATGTGTATGCGGCGGCCCGTGAATTGGGGCGAGGGCTCAATCGCCTTCTGGATTTCAGTGCGAGCATCAATCCCCTGGGTCCCTCTGCTGCTGCAGTGCGGACGATCAGTCGCGCGGAAGAGTGGCTCCCTCACTATCCGGATCCTGCCTGTTGGGATCTGCGGCAGGCGCTGGCGGCGTTTTGGCAGCGTTCGCCGGGATCGTTTCTGGTCGGCAATGGCTCGACTGAACTGATACATCTCCTTCCCGCAGCATTGCAGATCAGGCATCTGTTGGTGGTCGGTCCGACATTTTCAGAATATGCGGCGGCGATGACGCGTTCCGGCGGAGAAGTCAGCATGGTCATGGCCGAACGAGCGGATGGCTACCGGCCTCCACTGGAGCAGGTGATTGCCGCTCAGGAACAATTTGAGAAGCGGGGCAATAACGGCCTTCCCGTTGATGCGGTCCTGCTGTGTAATCCCAATAGTCCGACCGGCAAAGCCTGCGATGCAGTCGCCGTGAGAAAGTTGGCTCGCCAGGCGAGTCGTCGCGGGCTCTGGTGTGTCGTGGATGAGACGTTCGCCGAATATTGCGAGCATGTCTCGCTATTATCGGAGGATCTTCCGCCGCGAACGATTGTGCTGCGCAGCTTCACGAAGTTTTATGGCTTGCCGGGACTTCGTGTGGGCTACGCCGTGGCACATCCGAAAGTGGTTGAACGGATCGCGGCTGACCAGCCTCCCTGGTCGGTCAACATGCTGGCCCAGCGGGCTGCCGTGGCGGCCTTGCATGATGCGCGGCACACGCGGAAGAGTCTGCGCTTCATGGAGCGAGAGCGGGGACGGTTGCTCACTGGATTGGAGAAGTTGGCCGGTTGTGTGGTGTTTTCTTCTGCAGCGAATTTTATTCTCCTGGAATTGCCGGCCGGACAGAAGGCCAAGAGGGTGGCATCCGTGCTTCGACGGGAAGGGATTCTGATTCGCGATTGTTCGCAGGTGCCGGGATTGAACGATCGTTCCATCCGGGTGGCAGTTCGGGCGCAGGCTGAGAATAATCGCCTGCTTCAGGCCTTGTCTAGGATCACGAGGACCGGTCGTTCATGAGAGAAGAGAGTCAAAATGCGTTTTCGACGCAGTATCGTGTGGCCGGGCAGACGCTTATCGTTGATCTGGGACGCCGCATGCGTGTGCTGTCCTCAGCCCCGCGAGGAGGAGGCCTTCGCACCACTCGCTATATTCTGAACCATCAAGTTCCTGCCAACCCTGTCATGCGAGGCAGTCGTGAAAATTGGGAGCATCCGTCTCATTACCTTCGACGCATTGCCGGGAGGCTCGGGGTCGAGCCGGACTGCGTGGGGCTCATGACAGCGGTTCCCATGACGCAGTTGGTCGCCCATCGAGAGGAACGAGACGGAATGTGGGTGGAGGGTTTTGCTACAGTCGGGGTGACCAATGCTGTGCGAGCAGGGGAGCCTCCTCGACGTGCGGATGTCCCGGCCGGCGTCGCCACGGCCGGCACGATCAATCTCATATTGGTCACGAACGCCTGTCTGGCCGTTCCTGCCCTGGTTGGGGCAATACAGGTGGCGACGGAGAGCAAGACCGGATCGCTGCGTGATCATGCGGTGCCCAGTTGGACCGGTCATCCCGGCGCAACCGGAACAGGAACGGATGCGGTGGTTGTTGCCTCGGCCTTGCGAGGAGATGGACCCTGGCATGCGTACGCGGGCACCCATACCGATGTCGGTTCAATGATCGGGCGTGTGGTCGCGGAATGTCTTCAGCAAGGCCTAAAGCTGGCGACTCGCTGGGCAGACGCACATTGCACTTAGAGATCCTTGACGTTGTATGCAGCATCCACCCCGTGCCAAAGCCATCGCCATTCTCGGGACCGGTTCCGACGTCGGAAAAAGCATGGTCACGTCCGGGCTCTGTCGGCTCTTGCATCGGGCCGGTATTCGCGTTGCTCCTTTCAAGGCGCAGAATATGTCTCTGAACTCCTTCGTCACCCCGGAGGGCGGGGAGATCGGGCGTGCGCAGGCGTTGCAAGCTGAGGCCTGTGGAATTCCTCCGCATGTGGATATGAATCCCATTCTTCTGAAGCCGGAATCCGACGCCCGGTCACAAGTGGTCGTGCAGGGACGGGTCTTTGCGACCCTGGATGCACGGGCGTATTTCACACAGGGACGGGACTCTGCATTGTTGTGCGCGGTGCGAGAGAGCTATGAGCGACTGGCCGCACAGTACGAGGTGATCGTCATCGAAGGTGCCGGCAGCGCCGCGGAAGTGAACTTGCGCGATCGCGATCTGGTGAATTGGACCACGGTTGAACTGGCGGATGCCCGGGTGGTGCTGGTCGGCGATATCGATCGTGGAGGGGTGTTCGCTCAGATAGTCGGCACGCTCCACCTGATTGCGCCGGAGGAACGGGCCCGCGTGTGCGGGATTGTGATCAATAAATTTCGCGGAGATCTGGCGTTGTTTGCCGATGGGGTGCGCTTTCTCACCGAACGGACCGGGATTCCGGTCCTCGGGGTGTTGCCATATCTTCGCGATCTCGCACTGGATCAGGAAGACAGCCTCGACGTGGATATCCGGCGCCAAGTCCTGTTTGCCGCTGATCGCGTCAACATTGCCGTGCTGCTCCTCCCGCACATGAGCAACTTTACCGATTTCAACATGCTGATCGAAGAGCAAGACGTGGCGTTGCGATATGTGGCGACCCCTGAGGAGCTGGCCGGGGCCGATGTTGTGCTGATTCCCGGTTCCAAGACGACTCTGGCAGATCTGGCGTATCTGCGCGCCAAAGGGTTTGAGGCTGCATTACATGACCATGTGCAGCGGCGGGGGGAATTGGTCGGTATCTGCGGGGGGTACCAGATGTTGGGCCGGAGGATCGCCGATCCTGATGGTGTGGAAACCGGTGGTCAGGGAAACGGCCTCGGCTTCTTGCAGGTCACCACCGTTCTGGCGCGGGATAAAGTGACTGAACAGGTAGAGGCCTGTGCCCTGCACCTGGAGGGACAGGCAATGCTGCTGATAAGCGGCTATCTGATTCACATGGGAAGAACGGAGCGTGGCGGGCATCGACCCTGTTTCCAGCTTCAAAATGACCGGCAACTTCTGCAAGCCCCTCACAACGAGTCAGGGTTGGATGATGAGGCTGCGGATGGTGCCGTGCGAGATGACGGATTGGTCTGGGGCACCTATATCCATGGTCTGTTTGATCAACCGCAGTTTCGTCGAGCCTGGCTGAACCGGCTGCGCGGCCGCAAGGGACTGCCGGCGGTAGACGTTGCGCTGTCGCAGCGCGTCAACGAGAAACGCCGGGATGCAATGGACCGCTGGGCTGATCAAGTCGAACAGCACCTTGATCTCGAGCCAATCAAGGCATTGCTCCGTTAGAAGTTAGTGCTTCGTTCACTCCTATCCATCCACCATCACCCCCTCACGTGATTTTGACACTCCAGCCGTCAAGCGACCAAACTTTGGCGCTTCGATCGAATTCTTGAACAATTGAGTACTCTGGGTCGCCCGCCTGACCATAGTGGGTATAGTTGATCGCCCACATCTATTCATTCGCAAAATCGCCGACTTCATTCATTCGCTCCTGTCCCGATTCAAAATCCTAAGTAATTGTTTTGTTTGGCACCAAACGTGCACAAGCCAGTCCGGGGCTATAGGGGGCTGACGGGGACTCCCTATCCCGAAAACATTGTCAATGTGTGATTTTGCGCTATCTTTGACAAAGGATTTGCGGATTTAGAGGAATCGATTGCGGCAGCAGTGAGTGGAGATTGGCAGGAGGAGGGGGCATGGCAAATCATTTCTTCAGCACAATCATGGCGGCTGCACTGACGGTGGCCTGTGTGGGCGTGGCTGTTCCCGCGTCGGCAAATACCGAAGTGGAAACGGCTGAATTGCTCATCAAGTTGCTGCAAGTGGGCCGCGGAGTCTTGTCTGAAAATCAGGCGACGATCAATGACGCCAGCAAGGGCGACAAAGGATTTACCGGCGACTATGTCGCCAATCAGGTAATCGACCGGTTCCGCAAGGCGACCAAGATCGACTTGAGCCGTCCCGCCACGGTTCCGCAGGCGCCCCTGTTTCTTGCCATGGTGGAATCGGAGAAGGAAGTGATCGACGAGGCGCAACCCGTGATCAACAAGCAGGGTGTCGGGTTTAAAGGCATCATTCCCGCCGTGTTCGCCCGCAAGTCTGGAGAACGGTTCTATCGCAAGACCGGGATTCGCGTGAAATTGACCGGCATGGACTACCGCTTTCCGGGCAATCGGCCGGACGACTTTGAATCGGAAGTGCTGAGGATTTTTGCCGACTCGCGCCATCCCAAAGGACAGCCGTATAGCAAGGCCACCATGTTGGACGGCAGGCCGGTGCTGCGCATGATGGATCCGGAATACGCCGCGACCACCTGTCTCAGCTGTCATGGCAATCCGAAAGGCGAGCGTGATGTCACGGGCGCCAAGAAAGAGGGATGGCATGAAGGGGACCTGGCCGGCGCCATCAGTATTGTCATTCCAATGAAATAGGCACCACCACGGATCAACACCGTGGATTTCGCACACACTTAGCCGGTTCGAAGGGGGGATGGATTCATGAGCAAGATCGTTGTGGTCGATGATTCGTACGCCGAATTGCAGTTGATCGAAGGCTATCTCAAGTCCGCCAACCATACGGTTGTGTCGTATCCCAACACCGACAAGCTTGAAGACAAATTGGCCCTCGATAAGCCGGATCTGATCGTGTTGGACGTGGTCATGCCCGGGCGTAACGGATTTCAGGCCTGCCGTGATCTGAAGAGCGATGACCGGTTTAAGGGCATTCCCATCGTGCTCTGCACGTCCAAGGGCCAGGAGAGCGACAAGTTCTGGGGACAGCAGCAGGGCGCGAATGGCTATGTCGTGAAGCCGTTCAAGGCCGAAGATCTCGTCGCAGCCGTCAAACGGGCATTGAACTAACTCATGAGCGACGTTCCAACGATCCACTCTCAGTCCTCTGGGTCGACTCCGGCCCCCGGATCCTCCGCTCCATCGAGGTCTTCCGCAACACCGACTGAAGGCACCCTTCGCATGTGCGTGTTGACGCTGGGGGGCGAACTGTTCGCGATCGATCTTCGCCATGTCAGCGAAGTGTTCGAGGTGGAATCTGTCACCGCCGTGCCCAGCATGCCCAGCTACCTGACAGGGGTGACCAACCTGCGGGGCACGGTCATTACGCTGGTCGATTTGCGGGGGAGTCTCGGTTTGTCGGTCCATGCGGCGGCGCTGCCGTTCGCAGTGGTGATCCGCCACGGCGCACGGCAGGTGGGAGTGCTGGTCGACCACGTTCCCGAGATTCATACCGTCGCTCGTGAGCATCTGTTGCCTGCCATGCAGGCGGGACCGGCCGGCGCGCGCCCCTGTGTGTCGGCGGTGCTTCGGCTGGACGAGCGGCTGGGAGGCGTGCTGGAAGTGCCGCAGGTGTTCGCACAGGTGGACGGGGGAAGCGGAGCATTGTCGGTCGTCTAAACGACAACGATATGAAGGTTTGCAGGCCTGCGCGACCAAGGATTGTGCGACCGGCCGGCGAACATTGGGAAAGCAGTAACAAGGAGGAGCGCACATGATCGGGCAAGGCGTCACGAATCGATTCCAGGACATGAAGACGCGGTCGAAACTGTTGTTCAGTTTCGGCCTGGTCAGTTTCATCATCATGATCATGGCCAGTGTCGGCGTGTTCACGCTGCGCCAGCTCAGTACTCAGTCGCAAACGGTGTACGCAGACTATACGGTGCCGCTGGCCGAATTCGCCCAGATGGGAACCGCGTTGACGAAGCATCACCAGATCCTGCTGGACCTGGCGTCGGCGACCAAACAAGGCGACTTTGCTCAGGAAGTGACCAAACTTCCCCCGCTGAAAGCCGAAATTGAGAAAGCGGTGGTCAACTACAAGGGCACCAACTTACGTGTGTCGCGATCGGGTCGGGACGAGATGAAAGACCTGACAACGTTCGAGCCGGCGCTCAAAAAGTATTTTCAGGAGGCTGACGGCGCCTTGAGTGCCATGGCCGACAGCTTCGATCGCAATACGCTGACCCCTGCCCAGGCTGAACAAATGCGGGCCCTCGGTGTTCTGGCTCTGACCGTCAACCTGACCCCGGCGTTCGAAAACGCCGTGAAGCGTCACAACGAGCAGGTCAGCACGATCGAAGCGGTGGCCAAAGACCTCAACGATGATGCTCAATCCCTGGCGGCCAACGGTACCCTTATTCTGGTGGCCGGCGGTCTGGTCGCGGTTTCCCTCGGATTGTTCGTCGGATACGTCCTGGCGACCTTCTTTTCACGGAACATTACGCATATCGCTAACGTGGCGACCCAGGCGGCCGGCGGCAACCTGCAGGCGCGCGCGAAAATTCAATCGCACGACGAATTGGGTCAGATGGCCACCGCCTTTAACTCCATGCTCGATCGTATTACCGCCCTGGTGTCGACGGAGGAAGAGCGCGACTTGATGCAGAAACGCCTGATGCAATTCCTGGTGCTCGTGTCCGAAGTCGGTAAAGGAGACTTGACCCGCCGAGGTGAGGTGACCGCCGACATGTTCGGAAACCTGGCGGACGGTTTCAACCTCATGATCGCGCGATTCGGTCAATTGTTGAAGCAGGTGCGCGAAGCTGCCGACCGCGTGAACAAGTCAGCCGGGACGTTGCGGGACTCGGCCGGCCAGATGTCCGGAACCGCCCGTAACCAGGCGGAAGAATCAGTGCGAACGTTGGGCGCGGTCGAACAGCTGGCCGCTGGTATGCGTCAGGTGGCGACCACCGCCGGCGCATCGTCCGAGTCCGCGAAGCAAGTGCTGTCAGCTACAGAACGAGGTAACGTGGCGGTGCAGGAAACGGTGCGCGACATGCAGAGCATTCGTTCTGCGGTGCAACGCATGTCTAAACAGGTGAAGGGCCTGGGTGATCGTTCCCTCGAAATTTCCCAGATCGTGTCGACGATTCGAGATATCGCCAACCAGACGAACCTGCTCGCGCTCAACGCCGCCATCGAGGCAGCGGGCGCCGGTGAGGCTGGTGCGCGATTCGCCGTCGTGGCCGATCAGGTAAGAAAGTTGGCGGAAAGTTCCACGCAGGCGACCCGTGAAATCGCCGACCTCGTGAAAGTCATTCAAACGGAAACGCAGGACGCCGTCGTGGCGATGGAACACGAAACACAGGCCGTGGAAGCCGGATCTGCATCGGCCCTCCGGACCGGTGACGTGTTCGCTGAAATTTCAGACATTGCGAAGCGGTCATCCGAACTGGCGCAGAACATCGCGAGCGCGGCCTCCGAGCAGACCACTTCGACCGAAAAAGTCGGCCGGGCGATTAAGGAATTCACCGGCGGCGCCGTGGCGACCCAAAAACAGACGGACTCCACGCGACTCACGATCGAGGACATGGCCAAGTTGGCAGAAGGCCTCAACTCCTCAGTCGCCCAGTTCAAGCTCGCGTAGCGCAACTCTAGAAGAGCGGTGATGCAACTCCGCTCGGATGTGAAGCAGGGCTATGAGCGCTGATTTTGATCGCGACCAGCTGCTGGACATTTTCGTCGCCGAAGCCGGCGACGACATGGGACGGTTCTGGAAGGCATTGCACCCGGAGGGCAAGGCCTGTCCTGAGCCGGGCGACGTGGCGGAGTTGCACACCGTCGGCCATAAACTGAAGGGTGCGGCTCTCTTGTATGGCTTCCCTGCGCTGGGGCAGCTTGGGGCGTTGCTCGAGGAGACTCTCGAGCAGGTTCAGGCGATTCCTTCCGATCAATGGCCTGCCGTCATTGAGGTGGTCCGAGATATCGTCGCCTCTTTTCGCAGTCAGGTAGCGGAGATCGGGCGCGGTGGCGCCGAAGATGCGTCTGTCGTCGAGGGATTTGTTCGGCGGTGTAAGCAGTTCCTCCCGACCATATTACAGGAGGAAGCCCACACAGGTTTAGAGCAGGCTCCGGCTGAGCCGGCTGATGACTATCTGCTCCCCGTGATGGACGAAGAAGTGTTGTCGTATTTTGCCCCGGAGGCCGAAGAGTATCTCAACACGATTCAAACGCTTCTCCAACGCCTGGAGAGAAACCTGTCGGATGCCGAGACCATTCATCAATTGTATCGAGTCGCCCATACGCTGAAAGGCTCAGCCTATACCGTTGGTTGTCAGGTGGTCGGCGATGTGGCTTTTCCGATCGAATCCTGCATGACGGCTGTCCGTGAGGGGAGCGCGACCGTTGTGCCACAGTGGATCGCTACGATTCGGCATGCAGTGGACGTGATGCGTTCGCTGATGGCGCGAGACGGGCAGCAGTTGGCTCGCTTGCGGCAGGACGTGCCTTGCATCATGACCATGCTTCGTGAACTTGAGCAAGGGACCAGCCAGCCTCAGGAGACGCATCCCGAGACGGTTCAGCCGGTGAGCGTTCCTGTGCAGGAAGAGGTGCCCGCCGTTGCTGCTGTGGCTGAAGACACCGTTCCGCCGATTGCGCCCATCCACGGGGCCGACCTCTCGGAAGCCTATTTGATTCCCACGTTGGATGCCGAGGTGATTTCCTATTTTGCTCCGGAGGCGCAGGAGTACCTGGAAAGTCTCGAAACTGATTTGTTGCGGGTCGATAAAAACGCGGCCAATCCGGACACCATCCATCAGCTGTTTCGCACCGCGCATACGTTGAAAGGATCAGCCTACACGGTTGGATTCCAATCCATCGGCGATTTGACTCACCACATCGAAGATTTCATGGGGGCGGTCCGTGAGGGCCGGCTCCAATTGCTTCCCGGACATACGGATGTATTGCTGCGGGCGATCGATGTCATTCGGGCCTTGATGCGGCGTGACTCTTCGCGGCTGGCTCGCCTGAGAGAGCGATTTGAGTCATCGCTGCATGAATTGAAACAGTTAGGGGAAGCCTCGCCGACGGTCGGAGAAAGCCAGCCGGCCGTACCATCGCTGAGCGAGCCCCTTGCCGCCGCGGAAGTGCACGAAGTTGACGCAGCAGAGTCGAGCAAGACCGGTGAAGGCAAAGCGGGAGAAGAGCGCGAGGTGATCCGGGTCAGCCGTGATCGGTTGGAACGCCTGCTCAATCTGGTCGGCGAATTAGTCATCGATCGCGGACGTCTCGAACAGCGGCTGCGCACGCTCGATCAGCTGGCCACGCAAGTGCTGGCCAACAAGAATCGGCTGACCGACGCGGTGCGCACGTTCGAGGATAAGCACACCTTTTCGTTTCAACCTTCTCCCGCCAGCCCGGGAGAATCGGTGCCGCCGGCGTTTCCCGGTGTCAGTGACTTCGGCAGCCTTGAGTTCGATAAGTATGATGATTTCAACATTCTGGCCCGGCGTATCAGCGAGGTGACGGCGGATATCACCGAGTCCATGTCACAGTTGTCGGGCTCAATCCATCGTGCCCAGGACGATATGGGCTCATTGCAGCAGCTGACGCTCGGCATGCGTGATGAAATCGCCCGCGCGCGCATGGTGCCGATCGGAACTCCCTTTACCCGCTTCCGCCGCGCGGCGCGCGAGATGGCCAGGGCGACCGGGAAAGACGTGAATCTGGTCACTTCCGGTGAACATACGGAAATCGACACCGGTGTCGTCGAGCGCCTGGTCGATCCACTGGTGCACCTAGTCAGGAATGCGGTCTACCATGGCATTGAACCAGCGGCAGTCCGGAGAATTCAGGGTAAACCGGAAGCCGGCACGATTTATCTGCACGCGGCGCATCGCGGAAACTCAGTGCTGATCGAAGTCGAAGATGACGGCGCGGGACTCGATATCACAAAGATCAAGGCCAAGGCGGTCAAGCTCGGCCTCGTGCGGCAGGATGTCGTTGATACCCTCCCGGAAAGCGAAGTCATCAAGTTCATCTTCCTCCCGGGATTCTCCACGGCCGAGGCCGTCGGCGATCAGGCGGGCCGCGGAGTCGGCATGGATGTCGTCAAGCGCGTCATCGAGACGATGAACGGCCACATCGAAGTGGAGTCCGTGCGCGGGCAGGGTACGAAGTTCACGATGCACTTGCCGCTCACTTTGTTGATTGCGACGGCCTTGCTCGTGCGGGTGGGGAAGGATCGGTATGCGATTCCGCTCCCGAGCGTCCGCGAAGTCACGATGTCCACGGATTCGACGATTCAGCAGATGGGTGATCGGTCGGTGTTGCAAATCGGCGACGAAGCGATCGAGGTCTATCCGCTTGGAAGCCTGATTCGTCGCGAAGCCGGGACTATTGCAGAGGCGACTCCTGTTGTGGTCGTGCGTACGTCAACCGGCGCGCTTGGTTGTGCGGTGGATGAATTGTTGGGTCGGCAAGAAATCGTCATTAAATCTCTCGGCGGGCTCAAGCCGTATGAGAGATCCGTATTCGGTGGCGCCACGATCGATCCTGAAGGCCGGGTCGTATTGGTACTGGACGTCAGCCGCTTGACCACGCGTGAGTATCATGAGGCGCTCTCGACCGCACATGTGCTTGCCCAGCCGGCGATCGCGGAAGGAACGGGTCAGACCGATGCAGGACCGTCTGCCGTCACGCAGTTACCGCTGTTGCTGATCGATGACTCCCTCAGCATCAGGAAATTCGTGGGCCGCATGCTCGAAGCCGCCGGGTATACGGTGGAGACGGCGACGGATGGTGAGGAAGGTTGCCGCAAAGCCATGGTGCAGGCCTACCAGCTCATCATTACCGATTTGGAAATGCCGAAGTTGAACGGCTACGAAGTCATCCAGGCGCTTCGTGCGAGACCTCAAACTCACGCGACTCCGATTCTCGTGATGACGACGCGGGCGGGTGAGAAGCATCGTCAGATGGCCGTCAGTGTCGGCGCCTCCGGGTATATTGCGAAACCGGTCGAAGAGCGGGCCTTGATCCAGGAAGTACGCAAATGGACCGGTCATGACGCGCGGGTAAAAAAATAGGAACGTTTTGTCGAGTCCTGCCGTTACTGGCAGAATGAAGGGCAGACATGGGCCTCCGAGGACAAAGGTCAATCACCGTATCAAGCGGGCAGGCGGTCAGATTTCTGGTGACGCTGATCGGTAACTCAGCGGTCGCTCTTCCTGCTCACTGGGTTCGCGGAATCGTGATGCCCGCCGAGGCGGCTCGAAACGGACTCGTGGCGGGGGCGAACGGGGCCTACGAGCGAACTGATCTTGCCGGTCGCCTCAAGATCGTGTCCCATGCCCTCACCGCGGACACCAGGCTGATCCTCTACGCCAACGATGATAAGTCCCGTTCCTTTGCCGTGGACAAGGTGCAGGGGTTGATCGATGTCGAAAGGGCACTCATTCATCCGCTGCCTCCTCAGTTTCGAGGCGGAGAGCGTGACCGGCTACTGGGATTTTTTGTCGCCCCCTCGTATGTCGCTCTGATAGCCAACCCGTTTTGGATACTCGAGCTTCCGTCACGCAAACAGGCCTTGGATGTGTTTGCTCTCCAGGTTTCTGAACACCGACCGGGAACCTTTGATTCACGGCTGCGTTTGCCCGCAGCCGCACTCGGAGAACCGGTGGCGAGTTAGTCGCAGAGTCGAGGAGCCGCGATGTTACGTGCGCAGTTACGCAGACAGTCACAAGCAGGCACCAAAGCTTCCGGGCAGGTGCGGATCCAGAATATGGTGGTCTTTTCAGTCGGCGGCCAGCGGCTGGCGGCAAGGACTGAAGAGATCGGCGGCGTCTTTCCATGGCCTGGGGCGACGGCAGTTCCGAGTGATACGCGATTTGTCGCATCGCTTGTGCGACATGAGGAAGCCTGTCTTCCCGTTTTCGATCTCGCGGCAAAATTTGACCGCAGTATGCAGGGGAATGAGTCTCTCTGCCTGGTGGTCAAACATATCGATGGTCCGCTTGCGATCTGTATTGATTCTCAGGTGCCATCGCTGCACATGGTGCCGCGCGCAGCGTTACAGTATCAACTCGGCGACGATCCGGACATTGCCGGATCGTGTCTCGCCGGCGACGAGCAACTCCCGCTGATCAACCTGGCAACCTTAGGGGTCACATCGGGCCGTCCTGCTTGATGACCCTGACATCGCGTAGAGGAATGACATGCCAAAGATTTTGATTGCCGATGACAGTATTGCGGTTCGCAAGGTGGCTGAGCGACTTCTTACGGAAGCCGGAATGGGTGTCACGCTTGCGGCAAACGGGTCGGAAGCCTTGGCGATGCTGGCAAAGGATCGTCCGGACCTCATCGTCTCCGACGTCATTATGCCCGACAAGAGCGGCTATGAAGTCTGTGCATTTGTCCGCGGGCAGGCGAATCTGGCGGATCTGCCCGTGCTCTTGATCAGCGGCATCGTGAACGACGAAGTGTCAAGGCAGGCCGAGTCCTGCAAGGCCGACGGTGTGTTGAAAAAACCGTTTCAGGGATCCTCGCTGAAGGATCGAGTGTTGGATTTGCTTACGAAGCGTCCGCAAAAACCGGCGCCGGTGGCAGAACCGCAGCATCATGCCGTTCCCGAGCCGACGGTCATTGCAGAGGTTGCGTCTGCGCCCGTTTTGCCCGTACAGGAAGAGATCGTGCCATCTCCACAGGCCCATCAGGAATGGCAGCAGCCGGTCGAGCCGGTCGCGATTCATATTCCAGAGCCAGAGCCTGTAGTGCCGGCAATAAATCTTGAGACTGTTGCCGAAGTCGTTTCGCAGAATCCTGTTCCCGAACCTACTGTGGTTCCGTCGGCCGATGAGCGATACCAGGCGATCCTGGCTCAGCGGGATGCACGAATCACCGAGCTCGAAGAGCAGGCGGAAGCCGAACGCCGGCAGAGTCAGGAACAGCTACACCAGATTCAACAAGTACTGTCCGAACAGCGCGAGCAGATTGCCGCGCTGTCCACCCGCGCGCAATCGCTTGAACAGAGCGTGGCGGAGGAGCGTGCGCAACGGACGTCGCTTGCCGAACAGTTGGAAGAGATGGCGAGACAGGCGCATCGGGCCGGTGAGCTAGAAGTCGCTCTGACCCAAGAGCGGCATCGTGCCGAACAACTTGCGCAGCAGGTTTCGGAAGGTGCGCGCCACGGAGCGCGTATTGTGGAACTGGAATCGCATCTGGAGGCCGAGCGGGAGGCCGCCAATCAACTGGTCAACCAGATTACCAGTCTTGAGCATATCGAGGATCGGGTGCGCGAGCTTGAACGGATCCTGGCGACTGAGCGAGAGGAAGCGGAGGCCCTCCGGAGCGAACGTGCGCAATTGGAAAAAGTTGCAGCTATGGTCCCGGTACTGGAAGAGTCAGGGGAGAAGGCTCGCGCGCAGGTGACGGAACTGGACGGGGCGCTCTCGGCTGAGCGTGAAGCTGCGGCTGCTCTCCTGGCTCAATTCAAACAAGTGGAAGCGAAGGCTCAGCGGGTACAGGAATTGGAAATTGAACTGGGCGCGGAGCAGGAACACTCCATGCAGCTTGCCAAACGTGCGGCCGATGCCGAACAGATGGCTGAACAGTCCACGCGACGATTCGAAGATCTGGCGAGAAAGTTGGGAGAGATCGCGGGGCTGGCTTCTCAACTCGGGAATGGAAAACGCTAAGAGGCCGGCATTCGCCAATAGGGGCGAGTGTACGCGTCAGGGCAGGATATCGCTGTGTCAACGGAACCAGAACAAACCCAAGACGATTTCCAGAAGGAACTGATTGAGCTATTCGGGCAGGAAGCGCAAGAGTGGCTCATGCAGATCCATGCGGCTCTGACGGAACTCGGCAACCAGCCGGATTCAGATCGGCATGCACAATTGGTTGACGCCGTCGTGCGAGGCATTACGAGCCTCGGCGGGTCGGCGGCCACGGTGAGTCTTCCGGACGTCGAACGCGCAACCTTTGCCCTCCTTCCGTTCATCGAAACCATCAAAGATCGCACCACGGCGACGAAGCAGGATTTCAGCACGATCACCGATCACTTTCGTGCCGTGATCGCTTCGGTGAGGGCGGCCACTGGAATCAGTCTGGACATTGAACCCTTGCAGGAGGCGCAGCCTTCGCCGGAACCGGTGTTCGATTTTCTGACCCTGCTGAATGCGCTGCGTATGCTGCAGGACGAGCAGACGGCGGCAGGTAGCAGCCCTCGCAGTCTCATCCCACAGGTGCTCCAGCGCTTGGAGCATGAAGCACGGCAAGGCACCGGGCAGATTGAGGCGGTAACCTTTCAAGAACTGCTACGCGTGATTCAAAGCACGGATGCTCAGTGTCTGGGATCCCTGCGGCTGGAGCTGCCGGGCATTGCGCAACATTTGAGCCGGTTCCGTGTGGAAGGGCTTGCGATGCTGGAGTCCGGCGGGGCCTTTGACGCGGCCATGCAAACAATCGAGCATCTTCAGGACATTGCCAAACAGACGAATGCCACGCCGCTTGTCACATTCCTGACCGGCCTTCATAATTTCTTCTCGTTAGTCGTCCAACGCCGCCTCGACATTGCAGCGCATAAGATCCAAGCGGTAGAGACTCGCATTTTCGCCGTCGCCGAGATGGTCGAGGAGTGGATCGCGGACGGTGAAAAAGAGTTGGATGTGATGAGCCGACTTGCGCCGGCGGTCTGATGGAATTCCGCTCGCCGCTGTCGGTCAGCAGAAGCCCTGCCATACATGCTTCGGTAAGGTGTGGGTCTCCCCTCCGTGAAGACAGACCAATGACCCACCGAAATTGCTGAGCATAACTACAGCCGGTTGCGAGCGTCCGACAGAACGATGCGAGCATAGGCTCGTCTGATAATCGGGCGCGAGAGGATGTGGGAATGGAACTGAATCACTACCGGCAGGCCGAAGATGCACTCGTCAAGGTCACCGCTGCTGTACAACGGCAAGAGGCCGTGGACCTTGCCGAGCTGATTCACCTCGCCGGCACGATCGTCCAGTCGATTCAAGGCAACGACCAGTTGGTCGTTGAGGCATTGTCCAGTCCTGCCGGCCCTCCGCTGGTCACCAACCTGATCAACGTCAGTATCCTGGCCACCAAGGTCGGCATCGGCCTTGGGTATTACGGAGACGAATTGCGCAGGCTGGCCTTGGCCGGATTGCTGCACGACATCGGTATTTTTGCCGTCCCGCAACATCTCCTGACAAAGACCGGGCGCCTGACCCCGGAAGAGCGGACGCTTGTCGAGCAGCATCCGCGCCTCGGTTCTGAGGTCATTGCGCGTCTCGGGGCCGACTATGCCTGGCTGGCGGAAGTCGTGCTGCAAGCGCATGAGCGAGGGAAGGGGCAGGGCTATCCCAATCGCCTGACAGGCCGGCAGATCAACGAACTGGCGCAGATCATCGGTCTCGTCGATATTTTCGATGCACTGGTGAGTCCTCGACCCTATCGTCGGCGTTTGCTTCCGCATGAAGCCATCCGCGAGTTGCTGAATACGGAGCGGACCGCGTTTCCACGCGAGATCATGAAGGGATTGGTCGAGCAGTTGTCGGTCTATCCACTGGGAACAAGGGTGCGGTTGAGCAGCGGTGAGGAAGGTGTCGTCGTGCGAATTACGCCGCGATTCCCGTCACGTCCGGTGCTCCGTGTCACTGGCGCTCAAGAGGCGTCTGAATCCGAACCAGCCTGGTATCTGGACCTCAGCCAATTGCCCCACGTTTCAGTTGCGGACACAGTCGATGCACCGGCAGTGGAGCGGATTACGTTTGAACCGGCCCCTCCGGCCGTCGAACCGTCGGCCCCGCCGGCGAATGTGTCGGATCAGTTTGCGGCGCTCCTGGAAAGCCTTGATGCCATCGCCGGTGTGATTCAAGCGGCTGTGGAGCAGCCCGCGACAGCCCCTGTGTCTGATCCGGTATCGAAGGACGTGGAGTCGCCTGAGCCGACAATTCCCGTGCGCCGCGAGATTCTCGGGCTCTTCGTGTTGGAAGCCCGTGAATGGCTCAATCAAATTCAAACGGCATTGGAGCGACTGGATACGACGAGTGAGCAGGCACGCCGGTCGCAACTTGCGACGATCTTATGGCAGAGCGTCGGCAACCTCGCTCGGTCTGCCGCGACCGTGGGTTTGACGGCGGTGGAGGACATGGCCACCAAGCTGTTCCCGCTGCTTCAGGCGGCGGCCAGACATGAACGGGCCGTGGCGGCTCATCATGTGGCATCGCTTCGCGAGGGGTTGCTGGAAATCAGCAAGACCGTGCAGGACATCCAGCAGGCCGAACAGAAGCAGGAACCTCCGGTCGAGGCGATCGGGTGTGTGAAGGGACCCGCTCAAGAATCGCGGCAGCCGAGACCCCACGAGTCGCAGGTTTCCATTGAGACGACACCGCCGACCGACGTTGCCTCAGGCCTCGGTCCGTCCTCTTCCATCCTCGATGCCTTGCGGCAGTTACACATGGCGCGCGGGCGGTCACTCGAACCGGTGCGGGATGTGTTGGAAACGGTCATTCAACGAGCGGAACGGGAGATGGCGGAGGGAGCTGCGGTGGTCGATGCGCGCACCATCGGCCGCCTGCTGCAGGAGTTGGATGAGTTGGATGAACGGTTTCTCGCACACATGCAAGGCCGGGTTCCCTCGGTGATTGCTACCCTCGGCCACATTGCCCGTGCCAGCGAGGCGCGAGTGTTTCCGCCTCAGACGCTGGAACCGATTTTCGAGGAAATCGACGTGTTGTTCGAGGCCTCAGAGCGGGTATCGGCCGCAAATATCAGCCTGTTCCTGCAAGGCCTGCGTACATTTCTTCGCGTGACCGCGCAACACAAGCCTGCCGCGATCCGTGAACGGCTGGCTGCCGTGGAGGAACGTTTGGCGACACTGATTCCACTGGCCCAGCAATGGGTGGATGTCGGGCGGGTGGAGCGGGCGGCCATCTTTGATATCCTTCCCATGGCCTAGCTGATTGGTCGCTGACGGGAGTGCGAATCCTTCCGTACGGCGGCACGCACCCGACCTGATCTGCCGGCCGATCCTTGCGGTCTCTCCTCCTGAACAAGCATCTTCTGCTCCGCCTAATCCTTGAGCAGTTTACGCGCGCGCCTTCGCAGCCCGTGCAGAGGCGTCCTATCCACATGGTTGCGCACAGACCGTCCACAGTTCTTGTGGACAGACAGGGACGTACCTACCTGACGGTCTTTACGGCAAAAAATATTTTTTCAGGATGTCCCGGCGCATGTGGTCCTGTCCCGCAGAGAAATTTGTCGTCAACCGGTACAATTTCTCTTGCGGTTGAGGTTGGGATTGTACGACCATCACGGCCATGCCAAAACTTGTCTCAGTCAAACAGCAGGAAGGGCACGACGCACGCGCGACGGCCTATATCAAAGCGTACATGTTATTTCCCGCCGGTATCCTCGGCCTGATCTCTATGATCGGCGGAGTGGGCGGGTTGGGGTATCAACTCCTTGCCACGGACACCTATTCGTGGACCACGTTCATCCAAAGTTCAGGCTTGTTGCTGCTCGGAGGAGTGCTGGGGTGGGTGCAGACCACGTACCATCGTTGGATCCTGGCCAATCGTCCGGAGGTCTTTGCCGACCGTATGCGGCAGCCGGCGCTCAACAAGGCTGGTCGGCCCAAGCGGGAGAGTGGAAAAAGTCAGGAGTCGGCCAGCGGCTCGCCATGGGCTCCCGGTGCCTACATGGTCGGCCTCGCGGTCCTGCTTGGCGGATCGATGGTCAGCGTGCTCTATGGCGCGGTGCACCCGATCGCGGCTTGTTTTCTGCCCTGGGCTGGATTCTTCTGGGCGAAGCTGTTCTTCTGGAAGACGTTGCTGAAAGCCTGACGGCCGATGAGACTGCTATGTGCGGCGGGGCTTGCGCGCTTTGGGGGCGGGTTTCGCAGCCTGCTCCAAGGTTGCGAGACGCTCTTCCAACTCCCGCACCCGTTGACGCAATTCCGGTAATTGTGGAATCACCGCCTGCGCTTTGAGAAACGTGGCATGCGGCATCACCGGCGCACCGGACACGATTTGATTGGGCTCTAAACTTCTCGTGACGCCCGACTTTGCGGCGATCATCACTTGATCGCCGATCTGCAAATGGTCGGCCAATCCGGCCTGACCACCCACCATCACATACCGTCCCAGCGTGGTGCTTCCCGCTATACCGACCTGCGCGACCAGGATGTTATGTTCTCCCACCACGACGTTGTGAGCGATCTGCACGAGGTTATCGATCTTGGTGCCGCGCTTGATGATGGTGTCGCCGAAGGTTGCGCGATCGACACTCACATTGGCCCCCAACTCGACATCGTCTTCGATGAGCACGCCGCCCAGCTGAGGAATTTTCTGATGGCGGCCCTGGTACTGAACGTAGCCGAATCCGTCGCTGCCGATCACCGTGCCGCTGTGCACGATGATGCGGGCTCCCAGGCGGCATCCCTCACGAACGACCACATTGGGGTAGAGCAGCACGTCATCACCGATGACGCTGTCTTCGCCGATGAACACGCCCGGATACAGCGTCACCCGTGCGCCGATCGTCACGCGGTCGCCGATGGTCACTCCGGGCCAGATCGACGCGTCGGCGCCGATGGATACACCCTCTCCGCGAGTGATCCCTTCTGCGATTCCGCGTACCCGAACCGGCCGGGCAAAAAACTGTTGTGCGGCCCGCGCAAAGGCGTAGGCAGGATTGTCCACCACGAGCTGCGGTGACGGGCAATCCTTAATGTGACGCCCGACAAGCAGGGCACCGATGGTGGCGGTCTGCGGGGACTTCAAGTGGCGTTCGGATGTCAGGAAAGCGAGGTCTCCCGGTCCGGCCTGCTCCAGGCTGGCCACCCCGGTGACGGTGGCATCCGGTGAACCGACCAGCTCTCCTCCGATATAACTGTGAAGTTCGCGGAGTGTCAGCGGCGTGCGTCTCGCTGCAGTCGTCATAGGGCTAGGCCTTCTTGCTCTTGGTCGAACCCTTGGCTGCGGGCTTCTTCGCCGCGGCTTTCGCTGGAGCGTTTTCGGCCGCCTTCGCGGGAGCCTTCGGAGAAGCGACCCGGCCCTGGACGTAGGCGATCACCTGGCCGACGGTGGTCAGGCCGACCAGGTCCTGGTCGGGGATCTGGAGATTGAAGACTTCTTCGATTCGATACAGCATCTCGATCACTGCCATTGAATCCAAGCCCAGGTCGTCGCGCAGGTGATGGGTCGTCTGAATCGACGCCGCATCCCGCTTGAGATAGTCCGCCAACGCCTGAATGATCTTCTCAGAAACGTCTGAAGTCTTGGCCATAACCGGTTCCTTCGTTCCTTGCCGGCACAACGCACGTGCATGAATACCGTCGCCCGACGTGGGTCAGGTCGCGACGGATTTGAGTACGACGGCGGCATTGTTGCTGCCGAATCCAAATGCATTGATGAGCGCCACTTTAGCCTTGCGAGTCTGCGGTTGCGAAGACAGGCCGGCCAAGGCACAGGCCGGATCCGGATCGTCCAGGTTGAGCGTCGGATGAATCTGTCCGCTGCTGAGGGTCATGGCCGACACGATGCCCGCGAGAGATCCGGCGGCGCCCAGCGTGTGGCCCACTAGCGACTTCGTTGCGTTTATCGCCAATTTGTCCGCGCGTGATTTGAAGAGCAGGCGAACGGCTTTGACCTCCACCGCATCACCCACCGTCGTGGCGGTGGCATGGGCATTGATGTAATCGACTTGCGCGGGAGTCACGCCCGCATCTTTCAATGCCAGCCGCATCGTCGTGGCGACCTCTTCACCGTCTTCGCGAGGGATGACCATGTGATAGGCCTCGCTGGTAGCCGCGTACCCGGCGACCTCGGCATACATCCGGGCTTTGCGTTTCTTGGCATGGGCGAGCGATTCGAGAATCAGCGCGCCGGCACCTTCGCCCATCACAAAGCCGTCCCGTCCGCGGTCGAAGGGGCGGGAGGCCCGTTCCGGGGCATCGTTATACTTGGTCGAGAGGGCCCGAAGCGAGCAAAATCCTGCGAATACGAGAGGAGTGATACTGGCATCGGCGCCGACCACGATGACGGCGTCTGCCGTGCCGGCCCGGATGGCGTGCATGGCTTGGCCCAGGGCGTGCGCACTCGATGAGCAGGCCGTGGAAATCGTCAGGTTCGGGCCCTTGGCGCCATAGGCCATGGCCACGATGCCGGACGCCGAATTCAGCGTGATCACCGGAATAAAGTTCGGATGCACTCGATGCGGGCGTTTCTGTTCGTAGAGCTGGGTGATTTCGCGTTCGCCCATCACCATGCCCCCCATACCGGCGCCGACGATCACACCGACCCGGTGCGGTTCCTCCTCCTCCATGCGGAACTCTGCATCGGCGAGGGCTTCTTTGGCGGCGACCAGGGCGAATTGGGCATACCGATCGACACGGTCGCCTTGCCCCGCCGGGAGATATTGCTCGGGAGAGAACCCCACGATGCGACCAGCGACGCGCGAGCGATACCCTTCCAACGGGAACGGGTCGAAAGACGGAATGGCTGAGATCCCGGATCGGCCTTCCAGCGCCGCTTTCCAGAACTGCGGCACTCCGATGCCGATAGGGGACACGACTCCCAAACCTGTGATGACGACTCTCGTCGGCATAAAACCCTTTCGCTGCTGCTAAATGGTGCCTGTAGCGGCCTGTCTACTTACCGCACGGGGGCGTCACAGTCAATGCTGCACGCATTCATGTCTTCCAAATATCCCATGCTCACTTGGGATCTGAATGACGCGAGAACGCCGCTGGCGGACAATGTCAGCTTCCTGTCAGTAGCGCACCTTCAGGAGCAAGTACAAGCCAAACGTCAGAAACACAAGATTCGCCATCCAGCCGGCCAGCATCGGAGAGAGGGCCCCGCCACGTCCCAGTGCGATCGCCACGGAATGGGTCGACCAGTAAAAAAATCCAACCGCCATGGCCTGTCCGATTCCCATGGCCATGCCGCTGCCTCGCACCCCCGTGCGCCGGAGGCTCAAGGCAATGCCGACGACGACCATGATGAAGGTCACGCAGGGAAACGCGATACGGCCGTAATAATCCGTCAGCAGGCGAGGCAGGATGGTGCCGCCTAGCTGGAGGCGATCGACATAGGCGCGAATCTCGCGGAGCGTCATCGTCTCGGAATCCAGTTCCGCCCAGGTCGTAAAGTCGTCTGGAATATGGGGGAGGGCCAGCGGCTCCGTCTGAAAGCTGCTCACCGAGACCGTGCCGTCCTGCCGGAACGAACGCTTCATTCCATCCTGCAGTGTCCAGCCTTGCGTAGAATAGACCGCCCGCTTCGCCTCAGCAATCTCCTCCAACTGAAAAGTCGGGCTCAATCGATAGAGGCGGATGTTGCGTAACACGGCGCCTCCCGGATCGATCGTGTCGATGTTCATCAGAGTCTGGCCGCCGAGGCTTACCCAGGGCTGTGCCGCCTTGAGCGACACCGGCGTGATGCGTTTCTCGATCTGGGTGGTCTTGATCTGTTCAGCCTTGGCGAGGGCGAGCGGGATGACGGTGGAACTGAACAGGAACAGCACCATCGCCAGCACGGTTCCCAGAAAGATAAACGGGGAGGTAATCCAATAGAGGCTGATGCCGCAACTGCGCATGGCCGTGATTTCGTGGCTGCGTGACAGCAAGCCGATGGTCAGGAGTGTCGCCATCAACACCGCCAGCGGCGCGATCTGATAGGAAATCGCCGGCATCTTCAACACGAAATAGGCCAGCACATCGAGGGCGTGGGCGTCGTAGCGCAGGAACCGGCGGACCTTTTCAAAAAAGTCGATGACGAGATATATCGTCATGAGCCCGGAGAAGCACATGCCGAAAATCTTCACATACTCGCGCAGCATGTAGCGAAAGAGAATACTCATCGGATTACTGTCGGCTCACTCGATAGAACCATAAGATGGTGACCAGGGTGAAGATCACATTGGGTAACCAGGCGCCGGCAAACGGGGAGATCCACAGCGTGGTCACCAGAAACTCGCAGGCGACGTTGATCACATAATAGGCGATGACGACGAGCACGCCGACGGCAAACCCGCCGATGCTGCCCGAGCGTTTGGAGACGATGCCGACCGGGACGCCCAGGATGCAAAACACCAGCGAGGCAGCCGGGAACGCCAGGTCCTTATAATATTCCATGAGGCGCCGCAGGGCATTGGTATCCGTCCAGTTGGAACTTTCCAGTTTGGCGCGAATGACCTCCATCGGCGTGCGTTCCTCGGCGCCGTACAAGCTTGCGTTGATGCTCAGTTTGAGATCGTAGGCCGCAAACGAAATCTTCTGATACTCCTCGGGGTTCTGCGGGCGGCTGTGGATGACGCCGTTCATGAGCCGCAGCGCCACCTGGCTGCTGGCCGGGTCGGTCATGACCTGATACTGCTGGGCCACGATGATGCGCGGATCGGCTGGATTGCGTTCATCGGCCACGAAGATGCCCCGGTTGTCCTGTCCCTCCTGGGCATCGGGTACGTAGATGGTCATCTTGGGGATGGCTTCATTGAACACGCCGCGGTCGAGTTCCAGCACCAGTTCGTCACGCAACAGGTTGAGCGCCACCTTTTTCAGGTTGACGTTGCTCCAGGGCTGGCCGTACTGCGCCATCACGAGCGTCAGGCCGCAGACAAGTCCCGCAAACAGGAACACCGATTGGGAGAGCCGCAACAGGCTGAATCCGGCGGCGCGCATCGCGACCAGTTCTTTATCGAGCGACAGCCGGCCGAAGGCCGTAATGGAGGCAATGATGCCCGCGATGGGCAAGGTGAGCACCAAGAACGACGGCAGCAAGTGCGCGAAGACTTTCAAGACCGAGAGAAATCCGATCCCCTTCGTCACCAGGAGTTCCACCAGCCGGAGCAGCTCTTTTGTGAGCATGACGAAACAGAGCGCGGCCAAGCTGATGCAAAACGGGGAGAGGAGCTCGCGGAAAATGTAGCGATCGAGGATGGTGTGCAGCACGAGAGCGGTCGGGGTCCTACATCGGAAGATTGGTTGCTGCACTATAGAAGAGTCTGCGTGGCTTGTAAACAGATCAGATCGGCCCGGGCCAAAAGATCCGCTTGACAAGCTTTTCACCCCATGGTACATCGCTGCGCACTTTTCAGCAGGTCAAGATGGTTCGGGTTGAATATTGTCTGAACGCCCCCGCAAGAGCTGCCGCGCTCGTCGCTGTTGTTTCTCCTTTTTTATCGTCATCATTCCATGTCATGCGACTCAGCCGACGAGCTGATGCGCTCTTTATGTCCGTGCGTTGAGAAAAGGAGGACCGTATGAAGACTAAGGGCACCGTGAAGTGGTTCAACGATCGCAAAGGGTTTGGATTTATCCGGCTCGATGGTGGAGATGATGTCTTCGTGCATTACTCCGCGCTGCAGGGCGATGGATTCAAGACCTTGAAAGAGGGCGAGAACGTCGAGTTCGATATCGTCCAGGGAGCCAAGGGGCCGCAAGCGGCGAACGTGCTGAAAGATCTCGCACCGGCGAACTAATCAGGTCGGGCCATACGTAAATCCGCGGCCCCTCCGCCTCATCGGGGGGCCGCCGGTTTGTTCCGCAGGATCTCCGCTCCGGACGCCGCGTTCGCGGTGTTTCTTTTTTATCCATTTGTTTTGACAAAGATTTGGTTGACTGTTAGCGTGGACTCTCAACGTCGGGTGAGGAGTCTTCTTGGCTGTCGACCGTCGTACAGTGCTGCAGAACGCGCAGCTCTTTGCCTCTAAGGGGCAGTATGAAGCGGCTATCGCCGAATGGCGGAAGCTGACCACCGACACGCCCGCCGACGGCACCATTTTCAACTCCATCGGGGACCTGCAACTTAAACGCAACGCCAGCGCCGATGCCGTCACGGCATTCATGCAGGCTGCCGGCGCGTTCCGTTCCGAAGGCTCCGTCCTCAAGGCCATCGCCGCCTATAAGAAGATTCTTAAAGTTGATCCTGCCAGAATCGAAATCTACCGGCACCTCGGCGATCTGAACGCAGAGCGGGGATTGCTGAGCAGCGCCGTTCAAGACTATCTCACCCTCGGCAAGCATTACTTCAAGGACGGCCGCAACAAGGAAGCGCTGGAGATCTATCGCAAGATTGTCGCCCAGGACCCGTCGAACCTCGACGCCCAGCTGCGCGTGGCTGAACTGTGCGTGCAGGAAGGGCTCGTGGATGAAGCGGTGCGGATGTATCTCCAACTCGGCCGCGAACAATCCGCCGCGCAACAGTACGATCAAGCCAAAGCGATGTATACGGCGGTCCTCCGGTTAGACCCGGAGAATGCCGAGGCCAAAGAAATCACGTCCATGATCGAGACGGGTGACGGTGCGCCGCTCCCTGCGGCCCGCGCGGCCAAACCGGCCACGGCGGCAGCTAAGCCCGGCGACGCGGGCGATCTCATGGCCGAAGCCACCCGCCGCATTGAAGAAGGGCAGTATGCCGGCGCCGAGGCCATGTTGACCCAGCTGCTGAGCCGCGAACCGGGTAACCCTGAAATCTGCCAACTGCTGGCCCGGATGCATCTCCTGCAGGGCAATCTGGTTGTCGCGTTAGGTGAATACCGGTTTCTTGCCGGGGCAGCCCTCCGCGCCCAGGACTATGGCATGGCCGAATCGTTGATTGCCGACTACCTCAAAGTGGAACCGGCATCCGTTCCGATGCTGGAACTGCTTGGCGAGCTGCATCAGGAAAAAGGAGATGCGGCCACAGCGGCGCAGCATTTCGGGCGGGCGGTGGAGATTTTGTTGGAACATCCCGAGCCGGGCATGCCCACATTGCCGGCGGAGCTATTTGAAAAGGTGCAGGCCTTGGCACCCGGCAGTGCGATTGCGCGCAAACTGGCGCCGGCGTTTGATCCGAATGCGGCCTCACCAGAGGAACCGGAGGGCGTGCCTGAGCCGATCGTCGAGGCGGTGCAAGAGGCAGCACCCGCGCCTGTACTGCCGCCTGTGATGAGTGCAGCCGAGCCGGTAGTGGAGACCCCGTTCAGGCTGCAGGGTGAGTCACCAGCGCCGTCGGTTGTGCCGGTGCCTGTGAAACCGGTGGCGGAAGTGCCAGTCACTCCCGCGCCTCAACCGGCTGTCGTCCCGCCCCAACCGGTACTGGCCACCGCGCCCCCACCTCCACCGGCCCAGCCGGCGGTCGTGCCTCCTGCTCCTCCTGTCGAGGCAGTGGATGCCGAAACCCGCTACGCTCTGGGCATGGCCTATAAAGATATGGGGCTCTGGGAGGAAGCGAAAGAGGAATTCCTGGGGTCGATGAAAGATTCAGGGTTCTTCGTGGATTCGTGTCTCATGATGGCGTTCTGTTGTAAGGAGCAGAGCCGGTCGGATCAGGCGATCCAATTGCTGGAGAAGTTGATCGCCGACTCACGCTGCCGGGGAGGCAACGCGCAACTGGTCCGGTACGAACTCGCGCTCCTCTACGAAAAAGTGGGCGCTCGCGATCGCGCGCTCAGCATGTATCAATCGATTCCCTCTTTCCACGACGTTCCCCGCCGGGTTGAGGCGCTCAGGCTTCAGCATACCAACGGGGTCGCCCATCCGGACGTTCCGGCTTCTGCCCCGACAAGCTCCTTGCCGATCGCCGGTCACTGACGCCTCGTCTATCCCAACGCTTCGTCCGCCGCCCAAAAATCCCATCGATTGATTCTCGCGCTATGGGCGATTGATTTGATTCGGCGCCGGTTGTCCGGCAAACAGTGCGGCGATATTGTCCAGACAGATCATTCCCATGCGGACCCGGGTCGCCAGCGTGGCAGAACCCAGATGGGGCAACAGCACGACTTGCCGGAGTTCGCGCAGACTGGGGTGAAACACCGGTTCCTGTTCGAACACGTCCAGCCCCGCACCGGCGAGGCGGCGTTGGATGAGGGCATCGACCAGCGCGGCCTCTTCGACGACCGGTCCCCGCGAGGTATTGATGAGGAACGCGGTAGGTTTCATCAAGGCCAGGTGGCGGGCGTTGATCAAGTGATGGGTGGCAGGAGTGAGCGGCACATGCAGGCTCACGAAGTCAGCCGCCTTCAGCAGGTCGGGCAGGGCACGCTGTTCCCATTGTGAGGGCAGCCGTCCCGGCGCTTGAGGCGTACGCGACGTGTAACAGATGCGCATGTTGAACCCGGCGGCGCGCTGTGCCACCGCCTGCCCGATACGTCCCATACCGACGATCCCCAGCACCTTGCCCGAGACATCCGTGCCCAGCAGTTGGGTCGGCGCCCAGCCGGACCAGGCCCCGGACCGCACATAGGCATCGCCCTCCGCCACGCGCCGCGCCACCGCCAGAATCAGCGCCCAGGTGAGATCCGCCGTCGAGTCCGTCAACACGTCGGGCGTATTGGTGACGACAATGCCGCGCGCCGTCGCGGCGGCGACGTCGATGTTGTTATAGCCCACGGCGTAATTGGCCAGGATTTTGAGCCGCGTCGTTCCGGCCAGCATCGACGCATCCACGCGATCGGTCAGGGTGCAGATCGCGGCCTCCGCCTCACGCAACCCTGCTTCCAGCGCATCCCAGGAGGGCGCGGCATCACGAGGATCATTCAGGAGCTGGAATTGCTGCCGGGCGACGGCCATGACCGGATCGGGGAGCAGGCGGGAGATATAGAGCGTCGGAGCGGACATGGAGGCCTCGCGAACTAGGGCCTATCTTAGCGAATCGCGAATGACGCAACAACTCACTTGTCCTGCTCTCTGCCGACCGACTACAATGAAACGACGCAATCACAAGCATGACCCTCATCCTTCCGAACACCTCATCCGTCGTCGTCAACGACCTTCGGCAGCTCCTAGGACGTGCGAAGGTCCAGGACGACGTGCCCACGCTCACCGCCTACGCGGTCGATGCCAGCATTTATCGCATGACGCCCAAGGCCGTCGTGCTGGCCGAACATGAAGCAGACATCGATACGGTCGTCCGTTTTGCCGTGGAGCGGGGCATTCCGCTCACGCCGCGCGCGGCCGGCACCAACCTGACCGGCTCCGCAGTCGGGTCAGGCATCATCCTCGACGTGTCGAAGATGAACCGCATCCTCGAACTGAACGAGGAAGAGCGGTGGGCACGCGTGCAGCCGGGGATCGTCCTGGCAGAATTGAATAAACAGCTCGGCCGCCGCAATCTGCTCTTCGGGCCCGACCCTTCCAGCGGAGACATGTGCAAACTCGGCGGTATGGTCGCCAACAATTCCTCCGGCCCCCACACGCTCATTTACGGCTCGGTGAAAGACAATGTGCAGGCCCTGCGCCTGTGCCTGCCGTCGGGCGCCTGGCTCTCCGCCGCGCCGATGGGTTTGACCGATCCCGCGCTCGACCGGACGCTGGCCGCCCATCCGACGCTCAAGCCGATTCTCGACCTCGTGCAGCGTCAGCGGGCCTTGATCGACAGCAAGAAGCCAACGGTCAGCAAGAACAGCTGTGGCTATAACCTCTTCGGATTGGCCGATGGGTTGAATCAAGGGCTGTTCGACTTGCCAAAATTGTTCGTCGGCAGCGAAGGCACCTTGGGGGTCGTGAGTGAGGCAACCCTCCGCCTGGTGCCCAAGCCGCAGGGGACGTTAACGGCCCTGATTCATTTTCGCCGGCTTGAAGAAGTCGGGGAGGCCGTGCCGCATCTCTTGAGCCTCCGTCCCAGCGCCCTCGAAGTGATGGACGCCAACACCTTGAACTTGATCGGACGCTCGGCCCACGGCATTCCCGCCGATGCCGCCGCCACGCTGCTCGCCGAACTCGACAGCACCGAAGGCGAGGCCGATCTGCGCGATCGCGCCGACCGCATGGCCACGATCTGCCGCCGCTACCAACTCTGCGGTGACCTCACCATCGCTTACGACAAGGAGCAGCGCGATCAGTTGTGGAGGGCACGCAAGGCGTTGTACCCCACGCTCTACCGGTTCGACCCGCGCAAAAAGCCGATCAACTTCGTCGATGACGTGGTGGTACCGGCCGGCCGCATCAGCGAGCTGATTCGCTACCTGGAGAACTTCTTCGAGGGGCAGCATGTGCCGGTGGCTATCTTCGGCCATATCGGCAACGGCAACGCCCACATCACCCCGCTGCTCGACGTGAACTACCGGCAGGACTTCGACAAGATGGTGCAGGCGTACCATGAGATCCATCAGGCGGTACTCTCGCGATTCGACGGCTCCATCTGCGGCGAACATGGTGATGGCCGGGTGCGGGCCGAATACGTGCGGAAAATGTTCGGGGATGAGTTGTATCAACTCTTCGTGCAGGTGAAGCAGACGCTCGATCCCGCCAACGTCATGAACCCCGGCATCAAGATCAGCGAGACGCCGTTCACTGAACATATCGACTACCAGCGGCTCTCCAAGCCCTGCGCCACCTGCGCGAAGTGCAACTCCGTCTGCCCGGTCTACGACGTCTTCCAGTCGGAAGACATGAGTTCACGCGGGTGGTTCGAAATTGTGACCGCCAAAGACTATAGCTACCTCGACTCGAAGCGGGTGGTGGAGGCCTGTCTGAACTGCAAATCCTGCCGCACGATTTGTCCGGCGGGGGTGGATGTGTCGGAGCTGATTCTGCAGCGCCGCGCCGAGCATCCGAATCAGGGCTCGCGGTGGCTCTTTGCGTTTCAACATAAGCTGCCGATATTTGAAGCGATGCTTAAGCTATTGGCGAAGACCCAGCGTCTATGGGATCGTCCGTTCATGCGCGGCTTGCTTGAGAGCCTGGCGGCGCCTTTCCTCAAACGCATCGCGCCCACGGCCAAGCTGCCGGCTGAGATGCTGTTGCCGAAACTAGCTCCGCGGCACCTGCGTGACCGCTATCCGGAGCTCACTCAGACGAACCAGACTGGCAGCGGACCTCGCGTGGCCTACTTCCATGGATGCGCCGCCAACTATTTTGATGACGGGGTGGGGGATGCCGTGATCGGCGTTTTGCAGAAACATAATGTGAAGCCTGAACTTCCACCGCAGCGCTGCTCAGGTACACCCATCGAAACCTACGGGCATGTGGATCTGGTGAAGGAGAATGCCCGCTTCAATCTTCAGTCGCTGGCGGGCTATGATCGTGTCGTGACCGGCTGCGCCTCCTGCACGCTCATGCTCAAGGAGTACAAGAAGTTTTTCGAGGGCGGGCCGGAGCGCCAGGCGGCGGAAGCGCTGGCGAAGAAGGTCGTCCACATCACCGAATTCGTCGCGCAGTCGGACCAGCATCCGGCCATGGGGCCACTGGAAGGCCAGTCGCGTCGCGTGACGTACCATTCATCCTGCCATCTGCGGGCCGCCGGGGTGACGAAAGAACCCCGGCAGTTGCTCAAGCAGATCCCCGGCTCGGACTATGTCGAAATGACCGATGCCGATCGCTGTGCCGGTGGAGCCGGTACCTACATCGTGAAGGATTACGACACGTCGCAACAGGTGTTCGACCGGAAGCGCCGGAACATCGAGCAGAGCGGAGCGGACACGGTGGCCACCAGTTGCCCGGCCTGCATGATTCAGCTGAATAACGGCATGCGCGGGCGGGTGGCGGTAAAACATGTGGCGCAGGTCCTCAATGAGGCGTATGAGATGGGGGCACAACAAGAAGCCCAACGACCAGGAGCGGGCCAATGACCTTTCGCAAAGTAGATCTGATTTTTGTGGTGCTGGCGCTGCTCGTCGTCGGGGGCGTGGCGTTGCTGCCGTCGCCTCGAGACCGCAATCCAAAAGTACCGGCCAACAGTGCCCATCAGGCGGTGACGGTAGAGAAGGATTGCCTGACCTGCCACGCGCCGGCCGCCGTTCGCCCCTTACCCGTGCAACATCCCAAACGGCAGGATTGCCTGCATTGCCACGCCCGGGCGCAAGGATAGAGGGAGACAGATGCTGAGGGAGACGTCGGGTTCGATGGTTCAATGACGATTCATACTGAGAGTGAAGGAGCGGTAGATCATGGTGAAAGTGTTGATTCTCGGACCGACATTGCAACAACGCGTCACTGAACCGGAGCTGGACCTCGATCTGGACGGACCGGTGGCCATTAAAAACTTGATCGAGGGCAACGCGGATCTATTAGATGCGCTGGCGCCGTTCGTGGTGCGCGGTGAATTATTGGTGACTGTGAATCGCAAAGTCGGGTCCCTCGATTCCATCGTGAAGGACGGCGACGTGCTGAAAATCGCCCATCAATCACGCGCCTCCTACGACGGCACTACCGATATTCCCACCTGACCCGGCGCTTCCCGGCGCATGCCCGTCCCGCTGGCGGGCGTTTCGGCATCCTGCTACACTGGCGCCGCAAAATCGGCCGGCCAAGGTTGAGGACCGTAGATGGCGCGCAACGATCAGGCGGTGCGTCTGTTAGTCGTGTTGAAGCAATTGGAGGCTTCGCGGCAGGGCCTCACGCTGGAGCAATTGGCAGAGTCGCTCGCGCCCGGATCCACCCGCCATCCCCGCACCCTTCGCCGTGATCTCGCCGCGCTGGAAGAGGTGGGCTACCCCCTCGTCACCGAACGCATCAACGGCCATACCTGCTGGCGACTCATGGAGGGGTTTCGCAATGTGCCGGGGTTGCGATTCTCTCCCTCCGAACTGATGGCCCTCACGTTCAGCCGCCGTCTCATCACGCCGCTGGAAGGCACCGAACTCCATACCTCCCTGCAATCCGCGCTGGGCAAAGCGGCCGCGGCACTCCCGGCGCAAGGGGTCGCGTTGGTGCAGCAACTCGACGGCACGTTCAGCGTGGGGCTCGGCCCGCACAAGCGGTACCGGCAACATCGCGAAACCATCGACCGTCTCACCAGGGCCATCGCCGACGCGACCACCGTGCAGATCCGCTACGACTCCGCCTCGCGCGGGCGCACGACTAGACGGGAGGTCGATCCCTATCGGCTCTGGTACGCCGCCGGCGGCCTCTACCTTATTGCCTATTGCCACCTGCGGCGGGAGCCGCGCATGTTCGCGGTGGAGCGCATCAAATCCGTCACGCTCACCGATCATCCCTACCAGATGCCGCTGCATTTCGATCTCGATGCCTTCGTGCAGGATGCGCTCACGGTCATGCGTGGCCCGCGTATCGAAGTGGAATTGGAATTCAACAAAGCCACTGCCGTTTGGATAAAGGATCGAGTCTGGCATGCCACCCAACACATCAAACGGACAAAAGGCGGGGGCCTGCGCATGACCCTCTCCGTGGCCGATACCAGAGAGTTGGTCGGGTGGGTGCTTAGCTTCGGGAGCGGCGTCAAGGTTCTCAAGCCGGAGAGTCTGCATCAAGCCGTCGTCGACGAAGCCCGCCGCATCAGTCAGGCATAGCCAGCGTATATCATCGTTCCAATCTTTTCTGAATCTCAGGCCTGCACTGCTTCTGCGAACCATTCGTCGTCGATCAGCTGCGCATTGGTGATTGACGTCATGCCTTGACTTCTCAGTCACCTCGCCAGACAATGCGTATGTTGAAGAGTTCATTAACTGTAGCGAATAGGAGGTTGCGGTGGCGACGGTGAATTTTAGTGTCCCGGAGGATGTGAAGAAGAGATTTGACAGGGCATTTGCGGGTCAGAATAAAAGCCGGGTGATTGCCGATCTCATGGCTCAGGCGGTTGAGGAACAGCTCATGTTGAAACGCCGGAGTGACGCGATCGACTCTCTATTAAGTCGTCGACGAACCAAACGACCAGTAGCCGCACGCGCTATTCGACAGGCTCGGGAGAGCGGTCGGCCATGACACGGGTCGTCGTTGATGCCAGTGTGGTTGTGAAATGGCTATTGCCTCAACGAGAGGACGAGGCCGATGTCGAACAGGCGTTGATGCTGCTCGATGGGTTGAGAAGCGGCCGGGTGAAGATTTTTCAACCGGTGCACTGGCTGGCTGAAACCGCGGCCGTGTTGGTTCGCCTCAGCCCGGAGACCGCTGCGGCTGACGTTTCCGACCTCTATGCCATGGACCTACCGATAGAGAATGGGCCGAATGTGTACCTGACCGCGTGCGAGCTGGCACGAGCCCTGAATCATCATGTGTTCGACACGTTGTATCACGCGGTGGCATTGACATTGCCGGACACCGTTCTAGTCACAGCAGATGCTCGCTATGAGCGGGCCGCTCGGCGGAGAGGATCAATCATCTTACTGAGCGAACTGTCAGTCGTATAGTCAGTCACCTCTCTGGCGTTTTCCGACTTCTCACCCTTCACGTGCCACCGTTCACGCCCCACATGGTGCATTCCGACCATGAAACGGGGTAATCTCCAGAGTTCAGTTATCTATGACCACGACCAAATCCACAACCAACTGCCTGCCGATGCCCCTGTACACCCAGGTGCTCATCGCCGTGATTTGCGGCGGTCTGCTCGGCGTGATCTTCGGCCAGGAACCCTACCTGGGCGGCATCACGAACGCGCAGTTGGGCAAGCTCGGCATGTTCGTCGTCCAGCTGCTCAAGACCCTGGCGATCCCGCTCATCTTCTTCGCGATTCTCGATGCGCTCATCCGCACCAGCCTGCCACTCAGTCAGGGGACCAGGCTGCTCGTCATCTGTCTCGTCAATGTGACCGTCGCCATGACGATCGGCCTGGTGATCATGAACACCTGGCAGCCCGGCCTGTCCTGGCAGGGCCACGTCGATCAATTGCTGCAGCTCGTGCCCGGGTCCAAGTCACCGGCCAAAGTGGCGACCTCGCAAACGCCGATCGAAGATCTGGCGGCCTATATTCCCCGCACCATCCTGGCGCCGTTTTCCACCAATAACATCATCGGCGTCGTGCTCCTGGCTCTGGTCATCGGCGCGCTGCTCCGGCGTCTGCACACCAACGCGGCCCAGCGTGGCGAGGATGATCTTGCCATCGTGCGCGTCGTCGAATGGATCTATGAATGGCTGGTGCGGATACTCGGCTGGATCATTCACCTGGTGCCGCTCGCCGTCTTCGGCGTGGTGGCGCAGGTGGTCGGCAAGTCGGGCGTGGGCGTCTTCTCCATTCTCTGGATTTTTCTCGTGGCCATGCTTGCAGGGCTGACCATCCATGCGCTGATCTATTACCCGCTCGTCGCCTGGTTCGTGGGCAAGAAATCCCCGAAGGTCTATCTGGGGGAAGGGGCCGATGCCATCATGACGGCCATGTCCTGCAACAGCAGCCTCGCCACCGTGCCGGTCACGCTGCATTGCCTGAATCGCATGAACGTCTCGGCGCAATCCTCGCGCCTGGCGGCCTGTGTCGGGACGAATCTCAACAACGACGGCATCACGCTCTACGAAGCGATGGCCGCGCTCTTTCTCGCCCAGGCTTTAGGGTACGATCTGCCGATGCTCAGCCAGTTCCTGATCGTCGCGGCGTCCATCATTGCGGGGGCGGGCGTCGCGGGTATTCCCGAAGCCGGGATGATTGTGTTGCCGCTGGTCCTGTCGGCCGCGGGCCTGCCGGACCACGTCATTGCCGCCGCCATTCCGCTGATCATGACGGTGGATTGGATCATCGCCCGCGCCCGCTCCGGCGTGAACGTCATGAGCGACATGCTCGTGGCGATTCTTCTCGATGCCGGGCGCAACAGCCCCGCCGCCGTGCCAGCCACGGTGCGCTACCAGGCCGAGGCCGCGCAGCCCTCCGAATCGCAGCCGTCCTAACGACAGTCACCGTCATTGGCGGCGTTCAGTGTCCACGCCGGATCATTCCAAAATCAGCCGCGCCCGCAAGCTGCTCTCGCGAAAATGATTGGGGAGCAGCATGATGCAGTTGGGGTTGAACCCCTGCGATTTCAGCGTATCGATGCTGCCCATCACCGTGCCGCCCTTTTCCAGATCGATCACGGTAATCGACCCGTCGCTGATGCCGTCCAGATTGAGCAGGCTATTCTGCACGAAGAGATAATGCTCATCGGGTGACAGCACCGAATGGTGAGCGCCGCCGGCGGCGGCAATGGCCTGGAGAAATTTCGGTTGGCGCGGATCGCTGTTGTCGTAGATGTTGACGAAGCCCGGCTTGGCCGTCGTGACGTAGAGGCGGTCGCCCTTCGCGTTGTAGAGCATCTCCAACGGCATGCCCTGTTGGCGCGGCCCGAAGTCATCGATCTGCGAGAAGGTAAACGACTTCGTCGTCGGGTCCCAGATGCCGGCCCACAGCGTGCCTTCCATCATGTTCGTGATGTGCACCACCGGGGGATTGGCCTTCGGGACAAACATCACTTCGACCGGGGCCGACTTGGCGGGAGCGGGCTTGGACGCCACCCTATGCGTAGAAAGCACCGCGCCGGTGCTGGCCTCGATCACCGTGACGGAATCACCGGCGTCGGACATGTCGGGTTTCACCGTGCTGGTGACCAGCACGCGATCGATGCCGTTATGGATCGCTATGCCGTGCGGATAGAGCACGGACACGGGATCGCCATTCCCGGTGCGAATCGTTTTTGTCGGCCGGTCCGTCACCGCGTTCCCCATGATCACGGCGCTCGATCCCATGCAGGTGAGGTACCAGGTGCGGTTATCTTCCGACACCACCAGATCTTCCAACACCTGACAATCCGGCACCTCGATGGCGCGCAGCCGGTAGGGGAAGCGGGTGAGATCCACGACATGCAGCAGGCTCTTGTTCAAGGCCGTGAGATAGGCCTTGGTCCGGTCGCGGTTGAAGAAAATGTGATGCGCGACAAGGTCCGGCGGCAGCGGAATATCCATGAGGATCTTGCCGAAGTCCGCCGCATCGGGATCGATCTCCATGATCGCGATCCCTTCGCGCCGCACCGGCTGGTTCGGCTTGCTCTCATAATTCAAGAGCGCCAGCAGTTCCGCCGAGGCGATCGAGGTACAGGAAAGGAACAGCAGAGCAAGACAGGCGAGGAGTCGGACGCGTCCCATGGCAGGCCTCCTTAGAGAGAGTAGGGCGGATGAGCAGTGAAAAGGGTACTCCTGTAATGGGACATACGCAAGGGACCGCAGTGGGAATGGAACTATTTCTGAGAAGGTGAGATGAAAGAAGGCTAGGGGATTAGTCATGATGCCGCCGTCGTAGCGACTTGCCAACACCATCCGAGGCGAAGGCCGGAGCAAGAAGCGGCGCGCTGCATGGCCTAACGGACATGCCCATCCCATTGTGACCCCGGATGTCACAGTCTTGGAGTATGCTGCCGGCAGAAGTGAATAGGCACAAGGGAGGCGGCCATGCGAGAGGCTCAGGTGCAGGGCGGAATGATCGTCGGATTGTTTCTGCTCGTGGCGATGACCGGGACAGGTAGAGCAGAGCCCGGCTTCGACGACAAGTACCAGCGGGACTTCAATATCTTCAATCCCATCAATCAGTACCAGCCCGGCAACCCGCTGAATCCCATCAACGCCTACGACCCGACAAACCCGTTTAATCCGATCAACCGGTTTGATCCCGGCAACCCCGCCAATCCGATCAACCAGTTCAACCCCAACAATCCGTTCAATCCGGTCAATCGCTATCGCCCCGAGAATCCGTTGAATCCGATCAATGAGTTCAATCCAAGTGTGCCGTTTGCGCCGTTGGATGGTGGGGGAGGCATGGGGAAGAGGCGGTGAGCTGACTCATGCCTTTCAGCGAAGGACGCTTCGCGAGAGTCGAGCGACAATCCCCAATCCCTAGGCACTCACCACCGGCATTTACCGGTAAAAATGCCGGTGAATTAAAGATGCGAAACGGGTATTCTGCGGCGGCAAACAAGGCTGTGTAGTAAGTCTATGAAGAGGACAGACTAAGAAATATCATGTTGACCGGTGACATTCGCAGCCAAATCGACCGTATCTGGGATTCGTTCTGGTCCGGAGGCATTTCCAACCCCCTGGAGGTGATTGAACAGATCACCTATTTGCTCTTCCTCCGCCGTCTCGATGACCTCCACACGCTGGAAGAAAACAAGGCGAACCGGCTGAAGCAGCCCATGGCGCGGCGAGTTTTTTCTAAGGGGAAAGACACCAAGGGCCGTTCCTTCGAAGACTATCGGTGGTCGCGCTTCAAACATTTTGCCGCCGCCGACATGTACGCCCTGGTCGGCGAGCATCTCTTTCCTTATCTGCGCAGCGATCTCGCGCGCCAACTCGGCACAGGCGACTCCACCTATGCGCACCATATGAAAGATGCGCGCTTCACCATTCCCACGCCGGCCTTGCTGGCGAAGGTCGTGGATTTGCTTGATCACGTGCCGATGGACGAGCGCGACACCAAGGGTGATGTGTACGAGTATATGTTGGCCAAGATCGCCAGTGCCGGGCAGAACGGCCAATTTCGCACGCCGCGCCACATCATCCGACTGATGGTCGAGCTGACCGCACCGCAGCCAGCCGATGTGATTTGTGATCCGGCTTGCGGGACCGCGGGCTTTCTCGTGGCGGCAGGGGAGTACCTGCGCGAACGGCACCCAAAACTCCTGCATGACTCCAAGCAACGGGAACACTTCCATCACGCGATGTTCCATGGCTTCGACTTCGACAACACGATGTTGCGCATCGGCAGCATGAACATGCTGCTGCATGGCGTGGAAAATCCAGACATCCGCTACCGCGACTCCCTCGCGCAGGACCATGCCGGTGAGGAGGAGAAATACACGCTGGTGCTGGCCAATCCGCCTTTCGCCGGCAGCCTCGACTACGAAAATACCGCCAAGGACCTGCTCCAGATCGTAAAAACCAAAAAGACCGAATTGCTTTTCCTGGCGCTCTTTCTCCGACTGCTCAAGCCGGGCGGGCGCGCGGCTGTCATCGTTCCAGATGGCGTGTTGTTCGGCTCCAGCAAGGCGCACAAGGAATTGCGCCGCATCCTGGTGGAGGACCAAAAGCTCGACGCCGTGGTCAAGTTGCCCGGCGGCGTGTTCAAGCCCTATGCAGGCGTCTCGACGGCGATTCTGGTCTTTACCAAGACCAACTCCGGCGGCACGGACTTCGTCTGGTTCTACGACGTGGAGGCCGACGGCTGGAGCCTCGACGATAAGCGCACGCCATTGCTGCCAGAGGACAAGCTCGGTCCTGTGCCGAAGACGGCGCTCACCGAAGACGAGCAGGCAAAGAACAATCTGCCCGACGTGCTCAGGCGTTGGACGCAGCGAGACGGCAATGAACGAGAAAGCCTGCGTACCGCGCAGAGCTTCTGTGTGCCCAAGGCCGATATCGCAGCGCAGGGTTACGACCTCTCGCTCAACCGTTACAAGGAAGTGGTGCACGAGGCAGTCGAACACCGCCCGCCGAAGGAGATCCTTGCTGAATTGGGTCAGCTCGAGGAGGAGATTCAGCGGGGGATGAAGGAGTTGGAGGGGATGCTGTAGTGATGGCGCACCGGGTCAGGATTGGCGACATCTGTGATCTCGTTGGAGGCGGCACTCCCGCGCGGGACGTTGCTGCCTACTATGGCGGTACGATCCCCTGGGTCACTCCCAAGGACATGAAGCGGTGGGAAATCAGAGAGTCGCAAATCAACATTACGCAATCTGGCCTCGAGAACAGCGCAACTCGCTTAGTTCCGCCAAACTCGGTGTTAGTTGTAGTCCGATCTGGCGTCTTGAAGCATACGATACCTGTCGCAATATCGCGCGCGCCGGTGGCTATCAACCAAGATATGAAAGCGCTGTTGTGTTCCGAGCGCGTACACCCAGACTATGTTGCACGATTCATTAAGGAGAGGTCACCGATCATTCTCCAGTGGGTGAGAGCGACGACGGCCGATAACTTTCCGATCGACAAGCTGAAAGCTCTGGCGATCCCTCTCCCGCCCCTTTCCGAACAGCGGCGGATTGTGGCGATCCTGGACAAGGCGGATGAACTGCGCGCCAAGCGCCGCGCCGCCATCGCCAAGCTCGACAGCCTCACTCAATCCATCTTCCTCGACATGTTCGGCGACCCCGTCACGAATCCTAAGGGGTGGCCGGAAGGCGTCAACCTTGGGGAAGTTTCTGAAATTGTTTCAGGGGTCACTAAGGGGCGGCAACTCAGTGGAAAAGTGACACGAACGGTGCCGTATCTAGCGGTAATCAATGTGCAGGATCGTGCGCTCAATCTCTCCGTGGTGAAATCGATCGAGGCTACGGAGGAAGAGATCGAGCGGTATCGTTTGGTCAAGGATGACCTCTTGCTCACTGAGGGGGGCGATCCAGATAAACTTGGGCGTGGTACGCTTTGGGGCAATGAGCTCTCAGAATGCATTCATCAGAATCATGTTTTCCGCGTTCGGCTTAAATCAGACATGGTGGAGCCGTTTTTCCTTGAATGGCTTATAGGGAGCATGCGGGGAAAGCATTACTTTCTTCGCTCAGCCAAACAGACTACAGGCATAGCGACTATTAATATGACCCAGCTTCGAAGCTTTCCGCTGTTACTCCCGCCCGTCAAGTTACAGCGCGAATTCGCCGCACGACTTGCAGCGCTGGAAGCCGTAAAGCGCAAACACCGTGCCTCTCTGTCCAAGCTCAATGACCTCTTCTCAACAGTTCAGCACCGCGCCTTCCGTGGAGAACGCTAGCATGCCCTTCGTCCCCCGCTTTACGATCACGAATCAGATCACTGCCGCGCTCACGGCGATTGAGCGCGCGCGCGGATTCCTGGAGGCTGCTACTCTCTCGGAGGATTGGATCGGGCGCATGAGCCGGCGCGCGCTGCTGCTGGAAGCGCATCACACCACGCACATCGAGGGGACACAGCTTACGCTCCATGAGGCCGAGCGCCTGTGGGCGGGCGAACAGGTGGAGGGGGCCAGCCGCGATGACGTGCGCGAGTTGTTGAACTATCGGCAGGCGTTCAATCTGGTGGCGGAATATCTGGGCAGCGGCGAACTGATCACCGAGGCATTGATTCGTGAGATTCACAAGCGGTTAGTGACGGATGTACGGGGCGGCGCTGCGCAACCAGGGCAATACCGTCTCATCCAAAATTACGTTGGCCATAGTCAGACGCGCGAAGTCATTTATACACCTCCACCACCGGAACAGGTCCCACCGCTGATGCGGGAGTTAGTCGAGTGGCTGCGTGCTGACACGGGCATTCATCCGGTGTTGGTGGCCGGCCTCGCCCAGTTCCAACTCGTGCACATTCACCCCTTCGTTGACGGCAACGGCCGGACCTCTCGGCTCCTGTCCACGCTCTGCCTGTACCGCTCTGGGTACGACTTCAAGCGACTGTTCACCCTCAGTGAGTTCTATGACCGCGACCGTGGCGCCTTCTATCGCGCCATCCAGAGCGTGCGCGAGCAGGGCATGGACGTAACCGGCTGGCTCGAGTATTTCGTGGGCGGACTGATGCAGCAACTCGAGGAGGTGAAGAACCGCGGGACGGCCATCATTCGCGCGGATGTAGTTGCCAAGGCCCACCGGCTCGGCGTGCGCCAGACGGCCGTTCTGGTCGCGATCCACGAGGCGGGAATTCTGTCGCTCAGCGAGTTGGAGCCGTTGTTCACGAACGTGAGCCGCCGCTCCTTGCAACGGGATCTGCATCTGCTGCTCGAAAAAGGCCTGGTTCGCGAGTCGGGGGCAGTGGCGGTCACTGATCCGAACCGCTCGTATGTCCCGGTGGTGGATGCAACCGGAATAGGGCGCAGTGAGCTGTGACATGCTCTGACAGGTAGCTGTGACAGGCTATGACACCAAGCTGTGACATCGCTCAGGGAGGCTGGTCCCTCTGGATATGAGCCAGTTCATCTTTCTTCAGCGCGAATGGCCTGCCGTCTCCGAGGCTGCGTCAAAGGCGGAGGCGGCGGTCCACAGCGATCCTCGCACGGCCTGCTTTTACGCCCGACGTACCCTGGAACTGGCCGTCGGTTGGGCCTACAAGCATGATGCCGCCCTCCATCTCCCATATCAAGACAATCTCTCCGCCCTGATTCACGATCCCAGTTTCAAGCAGTCCGCCGGTGAGGCCGTGTTCACCAAAGCGCGGGTGATCACCACCCTCGGCAACCGGGCGGTGCATAACCATCGCCCTGTGCCGGAGGCGGATGCGCTCGCGGCGGTACGCGAGCTGTTTCATGTGGCCTACTGGTTTGCGCACACCTATGGTCGGGCTGGTCGACCCGCCCCTGGAATTGCCTTCGATCCCGCTGCGCTCCCGCGACCTGCGCCGGCCGCGACTCAAACGGCCGAACAGTTGCAGGCCCTGGAAGCGCGCCTGCGCGAGAAGGACGAGAGCCTGGCGGGTCTGCTCGCAGACAAGACCGCGCTCGATGCGGAGTTACAACGCTTGCGCGCCGAGATCGCTGAGGCCAAGAAGGCGGCCTCTGCGCAGGCGGACCAGCACGACTACTCGGAAGCTGAGACTCGCGACTATTTTCTCGACCTCCTGCTCAAGGAAGCCGGGTGGCCGCTCGATCAACTGCGCGATCGGGAGTACGAGGTCACCGGCATGCCGAACGAAACAGGCCAGGGCTTCGTGGATTATGTGTTGTGGGGTGACGATGGACAGCCCCTGGGACTGGTGGAGGCCAAGCGTACCCGCCGCGATCCCCGGGAAGGGCAGCAGCAGGCGAAGCTGTACGCAGATTGTCTCGAGCGGCAGTTTGCCCGGCGGCCACTGATCTTCTATTCCAACGGCTACGAGCATTGGCTTTGGGACGACACCCGTTACCCACCACGTCGGGTGCAGGGGTTCTACAAGAAGGCGGAACTGGAACTTGAGATCCAGCGGCGGGAGACACGCCGTTCGCCGGCAGCGGCGCCGATCAGCTCGACTATCGTCGAGCGCCATTACCAGACGCGGGCCATCCGCCGTATTGCCGAGGCGTTCGAGCGGGACCATGAGCGTAAGGCGCTGCTTGTGATGGCGACGGGAGCCGGCAAGACACGCACGGTGATCGCGCTTTCGGATCTGTTGATGCAGTGCAACTGGGTCAAACGAGTGTTGTTCCTCGCGGACCGCGTGGCGCTCGTCAAGCAGGCGGTGAACGCCTTCAAGCGGTATCTGCCTGATGCCTCACCCATAAACCTTGTGACCGAAAAAGACACCGAGGGGCGGGTCTACGTCTCGACCTATCCCACCATGTTGGGGCTGATCGACGAGGCGTCGGACGGCCAGCGGCGATTTGGCGTCGGACATTTCGATCTGGTGATCATCGACGAGGCTCACCGTTCGGTGTTCCAGAAGTACCGCGCCATTTTCGACTATTTCGATTCGCTGCTCGTCGGCCTTACCGCGACGCCCAAGGATGAGGTGGATCGCAACACTTACAGCCTCTTCGACCTCGAGAACGGCGTGCCGACCGACTCTTACTCCCTGGAGGAGGCAGTGCGCGACGGATTTCTTGTCCCTCCGCGAGCGGTCTCGGTGCCGCTCAGGTTTCCGCGCCAGGGGATCAGGTACGACGAGCTGTCGGAAGACGAAAAAGACCAGTGGGATGCTATTGAGTGGAGCGACGACGGCACGGTCCCGAACCGTGTCGAGGCCGAAGCGGTCAACACTTGGCTCTTCAATAAGGACACGGTCGATAAGGTGCTTCAACATGTGATGACCCGTGGGCTCACGGTGGCCGGCGGCGATCGGCTCGGCAAGACGATCATCTTTGCCAAGAATCAGCCGCATGCCGACTTTATTGCCGACCGCTTCAACGCCAACTATCCGCATTTCAAAGGCGCCTTCGCTCGGGTCATCACGTTCAAGACCGAGTATGCGCAGAGCCTGATCGACGACTTCTCCAACAAGGACAAGGCTCCACATATCGCAATTTCGGTCGACATGCTGGATACCGGTATCGACATCCCCGAGGTCGTGAACCTCATCTTCTTTAAGCTCGTACGATCCAAGACAAAGTTTTGGCAGATGGTGGGTCGTGGCACGCGCCTCTGTCCGGATCTTTTCGGGCCAGGCCGTCACAAGGAAAGTTTCTACGTTTTCGATTACTGCCAGAATCTGGAGTACTTCAGCCAAGACATTCCTGGGACGGAAGGGGCGGCGACGGCCTCATTGGGTAAACGGCTCTTTCAGGCACGGCTGGAACTGATCGCCACGCTTGATAGTCAGGCGAAAGAGGTGCCTGTGCTTGGCATGCCGGAGGCGCCGGCACTCTATGGGTATCCGAAAACGACAGCGGAGGTGCGTCAATCCGTCGCAACGGTGCTGCAAGGGGAAGTGGCCGCGATGAACGTGAACAACTTCGTCGTCCGTCCACACCGTCGCCTGGTTGAACGGTATACCGATCCAGGAGCTTGGGGCCTCTTGGAACCTCCGGACCTGGCTGAGCTGTCACATGAGGTCGCAGGCCTGCCTTCGGAACTCGATTCCGAGAACGAAGAGGCGAAGCGGTTCGATCTCTTGGTTCTGAGGCTGCAGCTGGCCTTGCTGCGTGTCGAGCCGGAATTCGCCCGCCTGCGCGACCGCGTCCGGGAGATTGTGGGATTGCTGGAAGAAAAGGCCACCATTCCAATGGTTCGTGAGCAGTTGGCCTTGATCCAGGATGTGCAGAGTGATGAATGGTGGCTGGACGTGACGGTGCCGATGTTGGAAGCGATGCGTCGCCGCCTGCGCACATTGGTTCAGTTCATCGAAAAGCGCCGACGGCAGCCCGTCTACACCGACCTCGAGGACCTCATGGGGAGCGAGACGGAAGTCGTTCTTCCCGGGTTCTCCGTGGGTACTGATCAGGCGAAGTTTCTCGCCAAAGTGCGCACGTTCCTCCGCGAGCATCTCGACCATGTGGTTATCGCCAAGTTGCGGACGAATCAGCCGCTCACCGCCACAGACCTCTCCGAGCTAGAGCATGTTCTTGCAGAGAGCGGCGCGGCCCCGCTGGACGACATCCGTCGGGCTGCGGGGGAAGCCCAAGGCCTCGGGCTCTTCGTGCGATCGCTAGTGGGGATGGATCGAGGCGCGGCCAAAGAGGTACTTGCGGGATTCATTACGGGCAAGACTTTCACCGCCAACCAACTTGAGTTCATCAACTTGGTCGTGGACCACCTGACTGAGTATGGAGTTATGGAGCCTGCCCGTTTGTATGAATCGCCCTTTACCGACCTGAGCCCGCACGGCCCGGACGGTCTCTTCAAGCCGGGGGAACTGGACGACTTGTTGCATATTCTGGACGCCGTGCGGGCGACCGCGTTGGCGGCATGATGAGGTGAGCTCCCTGCTTTTGCTGTTCCGATGAACCGGGGTGATGGTTTGGGGATAGAAATGGTGGCACGACTTATTTCAGATGGTTCTCCAGTCTAACGTGGAGCGCCCGACCTAAGAAAGGCGGAGAAAGAAGGCTGACAGAATGAGCAAGGATGAATTGCCCCGTATCCTAAAATTCTCCGATTACGTCAATCCGGTACTTGATGTATTGAAGCGACTCGGTGGTTCAGCGCGACCGGCAGAAGTGTGTCCGATCATTGCGAAGGAGTTGTCCCTACCTGATGCTGTTCTCGAGGAGCGACTCGACAACGGCGTGTCTCGGTTTGAAAATCAGGTGCATTGGGCACGCTTTTATTTAGTGAAGGATGGCTATATCGACTCCTCGCGCCGAGGCGTGTGGTCCTTAACGGAAAAGGGTCGAAATGCGGCTCGGCTCTCTGAGGGTGAGATTCGTGAAATGGTGAGACGCGTTCAGGAAACTACTGCACGTCCTGAAGCTGTCGAGCCTCCCGCAACTCCAGCTGGCAGAGCAACATCGATTGCGATCGAAGAGCTCACGTTGCCCGAAATGCCTGATGCGACCTATCGAGAACAGTTGCTAGCCACGATGAAATCCTTGCCGCCGGCAGGGTTTGAAAGATTATGCCAGCGTCTCTTACGGGAATCGGATTTTGAGGAAGTTGTCGTAACTGGTCGGGCCGGGGATGGCGGCCTTGACGGTCATGGCGTATTGCAGATTAACCCGTTCGTCAGCTTTAGAGTCTACTTTCAGTGCAAACGATATGACGGTTCGGTTGGCGCAGGGGCAGTGAGAGACTTCCGCGGTGCCATGATGGGTAGAGCCGACAAGGGACTTATTCTCACCACGGGAACATTCACTGCTGAAGCAAAGCGCGAAGCCATGCGCGACGGTGTGCCTCCAATCGAACTAGTAGACGGGGAGCGACTACTTGTAATGTTTGAAGATCTCGAATTGGGACTTACTCCTCGCAAGACCTATGACGTCGATCTAGAATTTTTTAAGCAGTATAAGGAATGAGTTCGCTCGAACCATGTCTCCAAACAAATCCTCAAATCTCTCTCTTAGCATTACACCAACTCTGACGGATTATCCTCTTGGCTTGCACGGGAAAATATACGGCAGTGCAATGCCGTTCGGCCTCTACGATCCTGATAAGATTTTGCTTCAGAAGATGAGAGAGGCGCTGGTTTCAACCGTTGTGTTGCTGGCTGAGGATGCGGAATGTCGTGAAAAAACTGGTAGGGACTTGCTTGCACTCTACGAAGAAGAAGGCCTGACGGTCTTTTCTCTTCCCACTCCCAACTACGGCATCCCTTGCAATGGCCAACTTGCTCATGTGTTGAAGCAAGCGAGAGGGCGTGCATCAGATGGTCACAATGTTCTGATTCATTGCTCTGCGGGTCTTGGACGAACGGCCTTGTTTGCGGCATTGCTGGCTAGAGACGTCTTGGGGCTATCAGGGAAAGAAGCGATCGAATGGCTTGGGCGGCATCACCCAGGCTCGCTACTGACGCCGGCTCAAATCCTTGTTCTCATATCCTGGGAGGAACCGCTTCATGCTCGATAACAAAACTCTTGAACGTTCGAAGCGGGCTATTCGCCAGGCATATTGGGCAAGCAAAGGAATGGCACTTCCCGACAACTCAGGTGGTCGCTATATCAACTATGCGGAAAGTGTTGAAGCCAATCTCATTTCAGGTGTGTGCTTGTCTGAGTTCCGTGAAGACTATGAATTGGGGAAAGGGAGTGAGCTTACCAGTAGGAAAGGTCAGCCGCCTAAAATGGCTGCTATGTTCTCTTCTTCAGCCATGGTTGTGAATACATTTGGTCCTTGGAGAACTGATCCAAGCACACTTATCCTGAAAAGTTATCCAGTTTTTCAGTCCTTGAGGTTTGAGGCGGCTTGCCCGAATGGTCTGAAGCAGTACAGTCCTCGTGCCACTGATCCTCATTTGGATCTGCTGCTGAAGTCACCTGATGTTGTGTTGGGTATTGAATCAAAGTGTTTAGAGTATCTATTGCCCAAGAAGGCGGTTTTCTCCAAGACGTATGACAAGATTTCAAAAGAACGGAAATGCTCCCTGTGGTTTAAATACGTTGAAGTGTTACGGGCAAATAGCCATCAGTATCAATATCTGGATGCCGCTCAACTCATCAAGCATGCCCTGGGCCTTTCTTATACGTTTGCAGGGAAACAGCACGGTTCTCCCGCACTCCTCTATTTGTTTTGGGAGCCGACGAACTGGAATAACTTCGACGAATTCAAACGGCATCATGATGAGATTGAGCGGTTTTCTAGGGCAGTGAGTGGTGATGCACTGGGATTTGAGGCCTTGAGTTATTTGGAAATGTGGGCGAATTGGCAGCAAACAAGCTCCCCAGACTGGCTATCCCGGCATGTGAAGAATCTATTGGCGCGGTATGCCGTGGAGATTTAGTAGGAAACGCAATCCGAAGTCATTCCCACCACGCCGCTGATGGCTCGATCCAATGTTTCTTCCTCTCCGCCCAAATTGATCCTTCTCCAACTGCCTGTTATTCTCAATCGTGATGGTGTGCCAGGACCGTGCACCCCTCTGGGAGGACCTCATGAAGCCGATGACGCCAGCAATGCTCCTGAAGGCGTTGACCATGTTTCGAGGGTTCACACAGGCCGCGGCGGAGTATCTCAGGGATAAAGAGCGGCTGCGTCATCTGGTGGCCGCGGCAGTGTCGATTGCGCAGGGTCGCGGTGGCAGGCTATTGAACGACCTTCAATTGTTGGTGCGGCTGCTGAAAGCGTCTGTGAGTGGAGCCTATACAGGCTTTTCGGTTCACAAGCTCGTGACCATCGTCGCGGCGATTCTGTATCTCATCAGCCCGCTCGATGTGATCCCGGACTTCATTCCTGTGGTCGGCTATGCGGATGACGCGGCGGTGATTGCCTGGGTACTGAACAGCATTGCTGAAGAACTGAAGGACTTTAAGAGTTGGGAACAGGGCACGTGACCGGGAGCAGTCCTGCGACGTGAGTAGGCTTTCACAGCACATTCCCTGCTACAATGCCGACCCTCACGAAGCTGTGCTCAAGGAAAGGCCTGCGATGTCGAAGCCCTCACAACCGAATGCCGTGCTTGTGGCGATCCGCACCCCCCGCGTGACTGTGGAGGACCTGGACAGTTCGCTGCAAGAGCTCACCCGTCTGGTGACGACGCTCGGGTACCACGTCGTGAGCCGTGTGATGCAAAAGCGGAGTTCCGATAAATATGCGGCGGTTCTGGGACAGGGCAAACTGGCCGAACTGGCGCGATGGACCGGTGGGTCCGGAAAAATTGAATCGGCGTTTGAACGGCCGAAGCACAAAGCCGCGTCGAAGTTCGAGGCGGAAGAGCCGGACGTCGAGGAAGAATCAGAGGACGAATCGGACGATGCCATCGAGGCTGCTCCCGGCCCTGGCGAGCAGGCGCAGATCGTCATTGTGGACTGTGATCTGTCGCCGTCCCAATTGAAAAATCTGGAACGTGCCGCCGGCGTGCCGGTGCTGGATCGGACCGGGGTCATCATCGAGATTTTCAGCCGGCACGCGCGAACCAGGGCGGCCCGGCTGCAGGTGGAGATCGCGCGGCTCAATTATCTCGCGCCACGGCTGCGGGAATCCGGCGGCGGCAGCGAGCGGCAAGGCGGGGGAGTCGGTGGCAAAGGGGCGGGGGAGACGAGTCTGGAGCTCGACAAGCGCAGAATCCGTGATCGCCTGAAAGAACTCCGGACGGAATTGGCGGCGATCGGGGACGAACATCAGACGCGCCGCGCGAGGCGGGAACACGAATTGACGGTCGCGCTGGTCGGGTACACCAACGCTGGGAAATCCTCGCTCATGCGGGCGATGACGGGCAGCGAGGTGCTCGTGGCGGACAAGCTGTTCGCCACGCTCGATACCACGATCCGGCCCTTGTATCCTGAGACGCGTCCGAAAGTCCTCCTGTCCGATACGGTGGGGTTCATCAAGAAGCTCCCGCATGACCTGGTGGCCTCGTTCAAGTCGACCCTGGATGAAGCGGCCAGTGCCTCGCTCTTGCTGTTTGTCGTCGATGCTTCAGATCCCTCCTTTCGCTCCCAACTGGACGTCACGCGAAAGGTGTTGGCCGAAGTCGGCGCCACGGAGGTTCCCAGCCTGTTGGTGTTGAATAAACGCGATCGTCTCAGCCCGGACGAGCTTGCGGCCCTGAAGGCGGAATATCCCGAGGCCATTGTGCTGTCCACGAGAAACAAGGACGATCTGCAGGCGCTCCGTGAGCGCATCATGGGGTACTTTGAGAGCGATATGCTCGACGAGGAATTGCGTATCCCGTTTACGGCCCAGGCGGTCGTGGCGGAAATCCGCGCCAAGATGCGTATCCTGTCCGAAGAATATGATGCCGAAGGACTCACGATACGGGTGCGCTCAACCCCTGAGAACCTGACTGCCATCAAAAAGAAGCTCGCGCGCTGAGGCGCGGCTCCCGCCTTCAACCGACCGACTCATCGCCCCAATGCAGTCTCGTGCTGAACGAGTAAAGGGCATCCAGTCTTGCAACCGGACAATCGACCCCTTCGGGATGTCACTAGCTCCTTGATCCAGCCTGGTCGGGCAGAATTACGCAGGCCAACTCACTCAATTCCGGTAGCACGCAAGAGCGGTCGAAAGACACGTTTCAGAAAGGAGTCTCTCTCTATGCCGGCTATGAAACCGAAAGAAGTTCAACTGCAACTGAAGTCTCTTCCCAAGTGGACGAGACGGGGGAAGACCCTGGTGCGAACCTATCAGTTCAAGACCTTCATGAATGGCCTGAAGTTCGTCACGCTGGTGGCAAAGCACGCCGAAAAGAGCCAGCATCATCCCGATATCGACATCCGTTTCAACAAGGTCACGTTGAATCTCACCACCCATGATGAAGGCGGATTGACGGAGAAAGACTTTCTCATGGCTCGCCAGTGCGACGAGGCTTTTGCGAAACGATAGGAACCTGCTGGGGCTTGCGCCCTGTGCATCCAACCTGCATTTCCGCTGTCATTACTCCCAGCTCGTCTGGCAGTTCCGGCTTATCTATCGACTCCCTGTATCAGGGGATCTTCCCAGTATGTGCTTCTCCTCATGAGGGTTACGGTAAGAACTGAGACCGGCTTAGTTACAACATGGGAGGACGTATGATGAAACGAAGTCTTGAAATGCTGCTCGTCGCAGCCTTGGTGACAGGCGGGGGAGGCCTCGCGTTGGCGGCCGATCCTATGAAAGAGAAGGAAGCCACGCCGACCCTCGGCGAGAGGATCACCAAGGATGCCGTGAAGGGCACCCTGATGAAGATCGACGGGGAGTTTTATCAGATCAGAAATACGGATGGCGATCTGGTGAAAGTCCATGTGGATAAGAGCACGAAGCTCGACAAGGTGGTCGAGGGCGATATGGTCAAGGCCTATGTCACCGATAAGGGCCACGTGACGACGTTGCAACGGGTCGAGAAATAATCCGAGCTGAGGAAGCCGGGCGGCGGGATTGCAGCCAGCCGCCCGGCTTTCCCAGGCTGTCTCGTTCCGGCCTTGGACATTCAGTGCGTTTCCGCGTAGATTTCCAGCCGTGGCCGCCACACCTCCAAAACATTTTTCGATGCTCCGCGAGTTTCACCTCGCCGATGTGCTCACCCTGGGCAATGCCGCCTGCGGGTTGGCCGGTGTCTTCTTTGCCATGCAGTTCATGAGCAGTCGCTCACCGGCCCACTTTTTCGTCGCTGCGGCATGGGCGCCTGCGGCTTTGCTCTTTGATTGGTTCGACGGCCATGTGGCTCGGTGGCGGCATCAACAGTCGCTGCTCGGGCGGGAGTTGGATTCACTGGCCGACATCATTTCGTTCGGCGTCGCACCGGCAGCGCTCGGATTCGCCGCCGGCCTGCGGGGAGGGTGGGATTGGCTCGCGCTAACGTACTTCGTCTGCTGCGGGGTAAGCCGCTTGGCCCGCTACAACGTGACCGCCGAGCGCCTCTCAGCAGGCGGCGACAAAGTGGCCTATTTCGAAGGCACCCCGATCCCGACCACCGCAGTACTGACCGGCATCCTCGCCCTGGCTGCCTGGCAGGACCGGATCGGCGAGCAGCTCTATGGGGGCGTCTGGACCGTCGGCCCCGGCGACCTGCACCCCTTGTCCCTGATGTTCGTCCTCTCCGGCACCTTGATGATCAGTAAAACCCTCCGCATTCCGAAACTGTAGCGCCGATACGTCTTTCTTCACCCGTTCATGCCTTGCGGTCTGCTGCCGCCATCTGGAACCTATCTCGCGAGGATCAATGCTGCCAGGCCGCACGATCCCTTCTACCCAGTGATTGCAAAAGCGGTTTGCTGGCGTTCTCGAGTTGAATTGGCTAAAATCGTCTCCAATGCCTGAGCTCTGTCGATTCTTCGGGATAATCATCACGATGTACTACGACGATCATGCACCGCCTCATTTCCACATTCGGTACAGCGATTACAAGGCAATCATGGGCATCGATTCACTTATGCTGTTGGATGGATCCCTGCCCCCACGGGCGCTTGGACTGGTTGCGGAGTGGGGGGCCTTACATCGGGACGAGTTGCGAGAAGATTGGTCACTGGCCGAGCAGCGAGCGCCGCTGAAAAAGATTAGACCGCTGGAGTAAGCCTCATGCTCAAAGATCTTGTCGAAGCCACAGCACTTGATGGGTATCGGGTACGGCTGCGGTTCGAAGATGGCGTTGAGGGCGAATTAGACTTGGCCACGATCATTCGTTTTGAAGGTGTCTTTGCGCCCCTGCAGGACCTCGCTCGCTTTCGAGAGTTGTCAGTCGATCCAGAACTCGGGACCATTTACTGGCCCAACGGAGCAGATCTCGACCCTGTCGTGCTGTACGCGCGGGTCACAGGAACCCCCCTTCCCACGTACGCGATCAAAGCGGTTCGCTAACCCGCATGACTCGGAAACTTTGCGACGAACCGTCATGAATAGTGCGGGCTAAACGCGTGCCTGTCATAGTCATCTTCTCGTATCTCTCCTCGTCACGTGTTGCGATCAAACCGAAGACGTGAGACCTTAGCGCGACTCAGCTGATTTCCCCCATGAATATTCTTCAGGCGAATCAGGACTATGAACGATGGTCGGCGCGGCAGGTGCCGTTTGTACCGGCGGATCTGCGGCTGAAGCACGCCATGATGACGCAGGGTGCCTTCTCCTTTCTTCGGGCCACCTGCTACCGGTGGATGCAGGTCTTCCCGGAGGTCTGTCCCGACCTCGCGACCGCGCCGGCGCTGCGAGCGGTCGCCGATCTCCATGTCGAGAATTTCGGGACGTGGCGTGACAGCGAAGGCCGCCTGATTTGGGGCATCAACGATTTTGACGAGGCCTGCGTCTTTCCTTACACGAGCGATCTCCTGCGCTTGGTCGTGAGCGCCAAGCTGGCCGGCCGGGCTGAGCATCTCGCCGTCAAGTTGGACGAGGCTTGTGATGCGGTGCTCACCGGCTATCGCGAAGGGCTGCAGGCCGGCGGGCGGCCATTTGTCTTGTCGGAGCAGCATGCCTGGCTGCGTGAGATTGCCACGAACTCCCTGCGCGACCCGGTGAAGTTTTGGAGAAAAATGGCGGCTCTCCCGATGGTGCAAGGAACGGTGCCTCAGGACGTGACGAACGCCCTTGAGCAGGTGATGCCGAAAGCAGGTCTGTCGTATGGGCTCAGGCGGCGGGTGTCAGGACTCGGCAGCCTGGGGCGTCCGCGATTTGTGGCGCTGGCCGAGTGGCGCGGGGGGAAAGTGGCCAGGGAGGCCAAGCGGCTGATTGCCTCCGCCGGTCTGTGGGCGCAAGGGCAGAAGGGTGGCGGCACGCTCCTGTATCAATCCATGTTGGAGCAGTCCGTGCGGTGCCGCGATCCCTTTGTGCGGATGGAGGGCCACTGGCTGCTGCGGCGACTGTCGCCCTATTGTTCCCGGATCGAAGTGACGGCGTTGCCGAGAAAACGGGATGAGGGCAAGCTGCTATACGCGATGGGCTGGGAGACGGCGAATGTGCACCTGGGTGACCGGCAACACATCAAGGTCGTGCAGCGCGATCTGGCTGCGAGAAAATCCACCTGGCTTAGAAAAGCGGCCAAGGCGATGGTGAAGGCCACCCTTGCAGATTGGCGCGCCTGGGCTGAGCACCATGCCGGGTAACCCACCACGAGATTGGAAGAACGGAAGGCTGTCCTGACCGGCCTAGGAACGCTCATTTTTTCGCCGGATACATTTCGACCAACTCTCGAATTTTAACCCACTTCTCCCAGCCGTAACCTTTGGCGGTGCTCCGGATGGCGTCTCTGGCGGCGGCAATCGCTCTATTCATGTTGTCTCGATTCACGGTGGGTTGGTATCGAACCACAATCTGGAGGGTTTCGGGATCCATCAGGATGATGTCGAGCGAATAGGGCTGGTCGGGACTCGCTTCGCGCCGGAGGCCGGCCCGCATGACGAGCGCCAGCCATTCGCCCTCCGTAGGGCTGTAGGGCGCGAGGCCGGGACGACTGGGTATGGGTTGCACTTCGGTCGTCGCCATTTCCTCCCTGTCTCCTCTGCATTGAATCTCGCTGCAGGCCTTGAGGCGCACGCGCCGATTTTCCAGGCAGTCATTCTTGTCGCCGGAGCTGATGGCATTGTCGAGGCATTTTCTCGTCTCCTCTTCGGCCGAGTAGAAACAATCCGAACAGGGCGTCTGTGCCTGGCCAGGGGTGGTGAGCCACAACAGCGAAAGCAATGCGAACAGCAGTCGTACGTGCATGATGACATCTCCCGCCGGCAATGCCGGGACAAGGTGCGCGTGAAGAGGCGCCAAAGTTTGCTCACCGTATCCTCTACGCCACTCGTGGTCCCATTTCAATCCTTGATGAGGCGGAAGATCGCCTGTTGCCTCGCGTGCCTCGCCGTGTTAGAGGAGTGGCGCAGTCTCGTTCACATCGGGCCTCCAGTGTGAAAGTGTGACGACCGTTCAAACAGAGGCCAACCGGCGGTGCAACGGACCCTCAAACCAATGCGGAATCGGTCAACTCTGACAAGGATGGCAGCGTGAGTGAGATCAGCATCTACGAAACTACGAGCGGCAGCATCGAGGTCCGGTTGGAGCGCGAGACTGTCTGGCTATCTCAGGAACAGATGGCTGCCTTGTTCGATGTGCAGAAAGCGGCCGTTTCCAAGCATCTGAAGAACATCTTTGCCAATGGTGAACTGGAGCGGAGCCCAACTGTTTCCAAAATGGAAACAGTTCAACAGGAGGGAACGCGCAGGATTACCAGGCAGATTGAGCATTTCAACCTGGACGCCGTCATTTCCGTCGGCTATCGGGTGAACTCTGTCCGTGCGACTCGCTTCCGCCAATGGGCCACCCGCGTCCTGCGCGAGCACCTCACTCAAGGCTATACCCTCAACCGCCAACGCTTCGAGGCCAATGCCCGCGAACTGGAAGCGGCGCTGCAACTGGTGCGCAAGGCCGCGCGCAGCCCTGAGCTTCAGGCGGATATGGGCCGCGGCTTGGTGGATATCGTCACCCGCTATGCGCAGACCTTTGTGCTGTTGCAACGGTACGATGAAGGAGCCATGGCCGCAGCCGCTTCACCGTGGTGCTGAGCAGAGCCGGATCTGGAGCTATCAGGAGATGACTTCGATGTTGAACGAACAGGTCATGGCGGCGGTGTTGGAATTCAGGCGAAAGCGGAATTGGGAACAGTTTCACAAGCCTAAGGAACTCGCCGCCGCTATTGCGGTTGAGGCGAGTGAGTTGCTGGAAATCTTTCAATGGAAATCCCACGAGGAAGTGGCCCGTCTCCTGGACAGCCCGTCGCGAGAGCGGGTGGAGGACGAAATTGCCGATGTCGTGATTCTGCTCTCCTACCTCTGTCATGACCTCGGCGTGGATGTGAATGCCGCGGTGCGCACGAAGCTGACGAAGAACGAAGCCAAGTATCCGGTCGAGAAGTCTTATGGCAATGCGAAGAAGTATGACGAATGATGGCTCCCGCCGGCCCACCTCTGGTTAAACGGTGAGCGCGGCATCCTCCCATTCAAGATCCGTCACGACGTCCCGGCCGTGGGTGATTTCCAGTATTCCCATATAAATCTGTTGCGCTCGCTGGGACCAGCGGGAGTTCGGAGGGAGGCCGCGAAAGGCGGCTTCGGCGGCTTTTTGTTCGTCATGTGTGAGGAGTCTGTCTTCGGTCATCATAGGGCACCTCCCAGGCTTGCCCACCCGATCTAGGCAGCTTGATCAGGGGGCGCAAGGCGTGTGAACGTGATGCGCTTTCCCGCCGACAGCAAGGCTGAGACGGGGAGCTTCATGAATTCGCGGGCCGACAGAGGCCACACGCCGTCTTTGCCATGAGCGGCCTGCTGCGGTTCCGTTCGACGGACGGGGCGTTGGATGTGCTGTTGCATGATGGCCTCCTTCCTGTGTGAACACCACTGAATCAAAGTTTTTCTGTGTGTCTCGTGGGTTCGTCGCTGCTTATGTCACCTATGCCTGTTGTTGTTCTACCCCCCGCCTGTCATTGTCACGACTAGAGGAATCCCTGGGCCCTCGACAGCATTGCCCTAGCCATCTCCCTGACGTGACGCGCCTTACTCCGGTTGAACCGCGTCGCCCGGCCAGGTACGATGCCTGACACATTCCATCTGGAGGGGTTATGGCGCAGATCACCGAAGTCGCCCCGGACCTGTTCCGCATTACTACCTTCCTCGATCAGTTCAATCTCCAATTCAGTCAATTCCTCGTGCGGGATGATGAGCCGCTGCTGTATCACACCGGCCCGCGCATGTTGTTTGCCGGGGTGAAGGAAGCAGTGGCGTCTCTCATGGATATACGGACGTTGCGCTGGATCGGATTCAGCCATTTCGAAGCCGACGAATGCGGATCGCTGCCGGATTGGCAGCGGGTGGCTCCACTGGCGGAGCCGGTCTGTAGCCTGGTGGGCAAGCTCGTGAGCGTGGATGATTGTCTCGCGCTTCGCCCGGCGAAGGGCATGGCGGACGGGGAAGTGTTGGAGACGGGCCGGTATCGCTTTCAATTTCTGACCACGCCGCATGTGCCGCATTGCTGGGAGGCCGGTCACTTCTTTGAGGAAACGCAGCGCACGCTCCTGTGTTCGGACCTCCTGCATCAGGCGGGCAACGGAGAACCGGTGACGCACTCGGATGTGATCGGTCGCTGTCGCGACGTGCTGAAAGAATATCAGCAAGGCCCGCTGGCCAACTACATGCCCTATTGCACGCTGACGGATCCTACGCTTCAACGGCTGGCCGCGCTGAAGCCGAAGACTCTTGCGACGATGCACGGCTCCGTCTATGTGGGCGACGGGGCACAGGCGCTGCGCGACCTCGCCACGGTGTTGAGCGAGGTGCTCGGCGGCGGTGGACACATGGCGATGTCTCCGTCTCGATGAATCATTTTTCATCTTGGACTAATCCTTTCCTCATGTAGCCGGACTAGAGTGGGGCAGGGTCAGCCGGGATACACGCCGACCGGCCTGCCCCTGTCAGGAGCGTCAAACCGGCGCCAGAGGAGGACGCATAGCCATGAAAGAAGTGGTCACATCTCCATCGACTGTTGAACAGACGTCCAGACCTGATAAGCCCAGGGCGGTGTCGAGCCGTCTCTCGGGCCTTGGCGCCTGGTTGTTCAGCGTCCATGCCGATCGCTGGCGGCAGAGGGCGCAGTTTTATGAACGCCATCGCGATTATTTTCCGCGGTTAGCTTCGAGCCGGTTTGTCGATCGCTGTCGTGAATTGGAGTCGGCCTATCGCGGTCTCGCGCGGGTGTTGTTTCCCATGTCACCCCAGCTTCGCATGGTGCCGGTGCGGGTGACGGTCCTGCGAAGAAAATAATTCCTGACCTGCCAGGCTGCGCGGGTCGACCCTCGTCGGATTCCAGCATTGAATCTGTCCGGCTGACAGCTTACGCTAGGTTAGTCACTGTCAGCCTGTTCAGAAAGGGGCGCCGCATGGTGGTTCTGAGACTGCTTCTCGCTGTGGGATTGATGAGCGTGGTCGGGTGCGCTGGTCAGACCGCGCCTGTTCGCACCAACAGTGGTGCGCATCCTCCGCAACTCTCCGATGTCATTCCTCCCGACCAGCCTTTCCAGCGGCATATGGTCAATGTGGATGGTCTGCGTCTCAGCATTCTGGAGGCAGGGACCGGCGATCCGATCATCTTCGTGCATGGTGTGGTGACCACCAGCAATATCTTTCCCAAGTACGTGGGTGCCTATTCGCCGGAGTTTCGCGGCGTCGCGGTAGATCTGCGCGGATATGGCGATTCGGAAAAACCGCCGACTGGTTATTCCATTCCGCAGTTTTCGAACGACCTGATCAAACTGGCCGATGTGCTCCAGATCAAGCAAGCGGTCTGGGTTGGGGTCTCGATGGGCGGAATGATTCTGCAGCGGCTCGCGTTGGACTATCCTGAGCGGGTGCGGGCGCTGGTGCTGGTCTCGACGACCGACGGGGCCATGATTCTGGACAAGGACATCCCCACGATCGGTGCCCCGCGGGACTATCACGAGGTTTCGAAGAACATGATCGTTGAGAGTTTTCCTCCCGGTACGCAGGCCAAGACCTATCAGCCCTTGCTTGACCGCATTCCCACTTGGAATGGTACGGTCATCCGCGAAGCGCTGACCTCCATGTCGCAATTCAACGTGCATGGTCAGCTGACGCGCATCTCGGTGCCGACTTTGATTATGGTGGGTGCGAAGGATGATGTGGCGACGCCGGCGATTGCGAAGGGCATTCAGGCGCAAATCCCCGGCGCGAAGCTGGTCGAGTTCAATACCGGTCATTTCATGATGGCCGAGGACCCGGATCGATTTCGCACAGTGCTCGGTGATTTTTTGAATGGGTTACCGTAAGCAGCTGGCTGCGCCGGGTTGCCGCACTTCCTCGTTCTGTTAGTCCCGGCTGGTAATCACTCCGTACTGTATTGTTACCGGCTGTGGCCGCTGCTCCCGCCGTAGCGAGGTCGATCGCGCATTATAACGCTTGACGCCGTTCCGGATAGCGCGTAGCGTGATGCTGTGACGTGTGATGCTCCGCTGACTGTCCCATTCTCACGCATTTCCTTTCACTTCCTCGCGTGACCAATTCCCCAGTCTCCGCCGCTCTTGCGCCAGAGTCTCTCTGATGTACGGTCTGGTCGATGTGATGACCTCCTGATGGGATGAGGCTCGGATTCCGCCCAGGCTCCAGGTGACTGTTCGATTCACGTCCGCATTCCCTAGAGAGGAGTGAGCCATGCTCTATTATGCAGTGATGTTCCTGGTGGTCGGTCTGATTGCCGGCGCCCTGAATTTCATGGGGGTGTCCGAGGTTGCGGTCCAGATTTCCTGGATTTTGTTCCTAGTGGGGATGGTTCTGGTCGCGCTGCATCTGTTTTCGAATCGTCCCACGCCCCGGATTACCTGATGAGGGCAATCGCCCGTTCGGTGACCGGTAGTCGATTCACCATGGTTGTATGGTTCACTTAAAGGAGAACACGATGAACACACGCTCTGTCCTGACCTTCTGTACCGCTTTGATAGTCGGTGGAATTCTCACGGCCGGATCGGTGTATGCGCTCGGCAAGGCCGACGAGAAGACACCGATGACTGACTCGTGGATTACGGCGAAGACCAAGATTGCGCTCTTTGCCGATTCGAGGGTGAAGGGGAGTGAGATCTCCGTCGAGACTGCGCAGGGTGCGGTCATGATGCGCGGAAAGGTCGATTCCGATGCGGCGAAACAGGCAGCCGAAGGAATTGCCAAAGGGATCGACGGCGCCAAGACGGTGAAGAATGACTTGCAGGTGGTGGCCCCATCCAAACGCGAGGCCACGGATGACAAGGATGATGCGATCACGGCTCGCGTCAACGAACAGATCTCGAAGAATGCGCATTTGAAACAAGCCGGCATTCATGCGCAGACGAATGCGGGCGTTGTGTCGTTGACCGGTGAGGTGATGGATCTCACGACCAGTGCCGATGCATCGTGGTCTGCCTGGCAGGTCCCCGGGGTGAAGTCCGTGAAGAATGATCTCACGGTGAAGGAAAAGGCCTAAGGTTCACGCAAGCGATATGGACATTCGTCGTCCGCCGGGAACCGGCCATGTAGCCGCGGCGGACGACAGAGCCTCGGGTTCAAGCAGGGGATTATCGAGAAGTTGTCTCGCAGTCGCCGCAGTTGAGGAATCAAGCGCATTTTGGAAAGCCGTGGGACAGCGAGAGACTGCCGGGGCTTTCCTGGCGTTTTGCGCCGTGGGTGCGATAGGTCAGGTTCAGGGATACGCTCGATCGATACGGCAGCGATTCAACCTGTGGTTCCGAACAATACTCCTACACCCGCCGTTGCGGCCATGGCCAATGCTCCCCAGAAGGTGACGCGGAGCGCACCCCAGAGTATGTTGGCTCCTCCTGCGTAGGCCGCCAAGCCACCAAGCAGCGCGAGGAACGCCAGCGAAAATCCCGAGACGAGCGAGATGAGCGTTGCCATCGGGGCCCAGATCACGGTCAACATCGGCATCGCTGCCCCGACAGCAAAGGCGCCGGCTGATGCGAGGGCCGCTTGCACCGGACGGGCACTGAGCGTTTCGGAGATACCCAGTTCATCGCGAGCATGCGCGCCCAAGGCGTCATGGGCCATCAATTGTCGGGCCACCTGTTTGGCCAGTGACGGCTCCAGACCACGGCGAATATAGATGGTCGTTAGTTCCTTATGCTCGCCCGCCTCGTCATCTTGAAGTTCCTTCCGTTCCACTTCGAGCGCGGCATCTTCCGAATCTGCCTGCGAACGAAGGGAGACATATTCACCGGCCGCCATCGACATCGCGCCTGCGACCAAGCCGGCGGCGCCGGCGATGACGAGGCCCTCGCGTGTTCCGTGCGCAGCGGCGATGCCGACCAGCAGACTGGAAGTTGAAATGATCCCGTCATTGGCACCCAACACCGCGGCGCGCAACCAGGCAAGGCGTTCCGTTCGATGCCACTCTTTCTGCTGCACGGGCATAGTGGTGTTGCCTTATCCGGTCACCGAAGCGAGCCCAAGACATCCTCTTCACGCACCAGCCGCAACACGTCGTCATCATCGTCCACTTCTCTGGCGGCGTATTTTTTGTAGAGGATATGTTCTCCGGGCGTGAGAGTGGTTTTCACGAACGTCTTGGTCTTGACCTTCTCTGTCGAATCCTCGTCCTCGACGAAGCGACCCCCGCCCACGGCGAGGACCTCTCCCTCTTCCGGTTCTTCTTGTGCCGAATCGGGGATGATGATACCGCCGGTGCTTTTGCCGCGTGGCTCGCCGATCCGGATCAGGACCCAATCTTGTAGTGGTGTGAGCTTCATGGACTCTCTCCTTTCGTCTATGCAAGGAGTGCCTTGGCGGTGTACCGCTACAACTGATAGCCGGGACTGCCCACTGTCTCAGCTTAGCACGTCTGGTCGTTCGAAAGTGCCCGCGTCCTCGAAGCGCTCAAACAGGATCGGCAGTGCACCATATCCGGCGAGGATGTTATGATGATCATGAAGCGGAGCCGCTATTATTACTCACCCTTTGAGAGGACAGTATGGTGATGACTGGTCTACGTATGATCATCGGCATTTCGTTGGGCGTTATCTTGTTTGCCGGGACCGCCTCTGCGGTTGAACCGGCCGATGTGGAGAAGTATGTGAATGCCCGCATCGAGATCGGCGAAATGATGTCGAACTATTTCAAAGGCGGGGAGTCGTATGGTTCCGGGCAACGGCCGTCGCCGGAGAAGATGAAGGAAATGGGTGACGACATCAACGCCAAGCTCAGTGACCTCCTGTCGAAACGCGGCCTGTCACTGGAGGAATATCGCGTCCGCAGCAAGGAGATCTTTGCCGACAAGGAAGCTGTGGACGGATACCTGGCCAAACATCCTGACCTGAAAACACGCTATGACGCGTTGCCGCTGAGCCGGATGAGTGGAGGGGGAGGCAGCACCGGTCGAGGGTACTAACGGGCAGGTGACTGTCGCTCTAGGGCTTGTTCACACAAAGAAACGCTCGGCGTATTCATCAATACGCCGAGCGTGTTCATGTCACCCTGCTTCTGCCGGACGGGCCGTTTAAGCAGCCTGGTTAGACGACCTGGATGATCAGGTTGGTCAGGTGCTCCATGCCGATGCAGTCGAGAATGCAGTAAGCCCGATACTGGGTCCGGCCTTTTTCACCGGCGAGAAAACTCACCGTCGATTCCCGGTTCATCATCCACAGCGGACTGGTTTCCTGCTTCCACCCATCTTCGGCCCGCAGGGCAATCTGATGGGTATCTCCCGCGGCCAGGCTGGTCAGGTCTTCGCCGAAGACGAAGGTGATTTTCACCATCGTGTCCTTGGGGATCTGCAACATCCGCTTTCCGCCATAGGGCTTGCCTTTTTCATCGAAGAACCCCTTTTCGCTCACGCGCACCTTGATCTCCAGCGGCGCCTTGTCGGGGCCGGCGGCATAGGTCAACGCCGGCGCAGCCAAGGCGGCGGCAAAGGCCAAGGTGGTGAGTCCGGTGGCGAATCGCTTCATGATCTCCTTCATGGTCCTTGATCTCCTGTATCCGACCGGCTTGCGGTACAAGCCCGGCCCATCCCTGCTCGGGAGCGACGGTGGTAATGAATTGTGGAGGACGAGAGCGGAGTGGGTTGTTCAGTACGATGCGGACTGTCTGTTCCCGAACGCTTCGCCTGCTGTATTGACCTTAGCACAGCATCGGTAGTTGGCAAGTTGTTTCAAGGAGCGAGCAGCGAGCGGACGTAGGAAAAGATGCGGCCTGTGAAAACCCTTGTCACCACAGGGAAAACGGCGATGCGCCGTCTTAGGAAAAACCCTCGTTGAGCAACTTCTTTGCCGTCTCGATCGGGAGTTCGGACCAGCCGCCCGGTGGCAGATCACCGAGCGCGAAGGGACCGTATTGAATGCGGCGCAGCCTGGTCACCTCATGCCCGAGCGCCTTGAACAGGCGCCGGATCTCGCGGTTCTTTCCTTCCGTCAGCGTCACTTCCAGATGCGATTCCCGTCCGGAGCGTTTCTGAATCGTCAGCGTCGAACAGTGTAAGTGCTCGCCCTCATCCTGGATTCCCTCGATGGCCGCCTGTCCTGTTTCCTCGCTGACCTCGCCGCGCACGGTGACGAGGTAGCGCCGCGGCACGTGATGTTCGGGATCAGTCAGGAAACTGGAGAAGGCGGTGTCATTGGTAAGCAGGAGCAGGCCGCTGGTAGCCTGGTCAAGTCGTCCGACTGCATGCAAGCTGTGCAATTCTGGTGGGAGCACATCGAAGATTGTGCGCCGGCCTTTCTCGTCCTGACGGGTGGTGATCAACCCTTTGGGTTTGTGAAAGAGGATGAACCGCGGAGCGCTTGCTTGAAGCGGTTGCTGGTCGAGGGACACCACATCACCGGGCCAGTCGACCCACGTGTCCGGACTGCGCACGACGCGTTGATTGATGCGGACTCGTCCCGCCTTGATCCATTCCTGTGCCTGGCTCCGGCTAGCGATACCCAATTTTGACAACAGACGGTCCAGGGTGACGCGTTTCGTCCCGGCGGACCCTGCCGGAGCAGTGTGACGAACCGGGGCGGATGTGTCTCTTCGCCTGCTCGGCGATCTGGGGAACATGACCTGACTCTACACCGCCGGATCTGGAAAGAGAAGCGGGCTTCCGGATGTATGTCGCCAGGCTCAAATGATATGATGGCAGCGGCTTGGCGGGCATTCCGGTGTGAGTTCTGGATCACGAAGTGAGTGGTGCGGCGAAATGGAGTTGAACGAATGATGCTGAAATACCTAGGGCTGGGCCTGTTCTCGACGCTGCTCTGGTGCACGACGGCGTCGGCGGAGTGGCAGTTGGTCGGGGGCACGCATAAGTATGACGGGTACGTGGACATGTCCACGATCGGGCCGACCGGTAAAACGGTGACGCTCTGGACGTTGAAGGATTTCAAGGTGGATCGACAGATACCGCAGGGCACATATCGGTCCGTGCGGATCAAAAAACAAATCGATTGCGAGGGCCACAAGAGCCGGCCCTTGCAGACTAAGTACTATGCGACTCAAATGGGAAAGGGGCGTCCTCTGCAGTCGGGAAAGGCGACACGTGAATGGTCGCGAGTTACGCCCGGCAGTGATGGCGAGGCAGAGTTGAAGATCGCCTGCAAGAAGGTATAACGGGCTCGTCATGTCTGCCACTGCTCGTGTGATCATCGTCGGCGCCGGTCTTGCCGGCCTGGCCTGTGCCAGGCAATTGGTGCGGCGCGGGTTGGCCTGCACCGTCGTCGAGGCGTCAGATGAGGTGGGCGGCCGGGTGCGCACCGACCGCGTCGATGGCTTTCAACTCGACCGGGGCTTTCAAGTCTTTCTCACCGGGTATCCCGAAGCCCGGCGTGTGCTGGACTATCCGGCGTTGAAATTGCAGCCCTTTCACCCCGGCGCGCTGGTGCGTTATGCCGGCCGGTTTCATCGAATCAGTGATCCGCTCCGCCGTCCGCAGGATCTGTTCTCCACCCTCACGAGCCCGATCGGTTCGCTCGGCGATAAACTGAACATTCTCGGCCTGCGGCAGGATGCCTTGAATCAACGCCTCTGCGGGCGAGTAGGTGGAGGAGAGCGTACCACCATGGAGGCCCTGCAGGCCTATGGGTTTTCGCCGGCCATGCAGGAACGGTTCTTCCGGCCGTTTCTCAGCGGCGTGTTTCTCGACCAGTCCTTGTCATCTCCCTGTCGTCTGTTCGAGCTCGTGTGGGCGGCGTTTTCGCGCGGCGCGATTGCCCTGCCGCAGATGGGGATGGGCGCGATTGCCGGTCAGTTGGCCGCCTCGCTTCCGGCCGGTTCGATGAGGCTGCGGACGCCGGTGGCGCAACTCGCTGGCACACAGGTGGTGTTGGCCTCCGGGGAACGGCTATCAGCCGAGGCCCTGGTATTGGCGACCGACTATGCCACGGCGGCGACGTTACGGGGAGAGACGCTTCCGACGGCACCGGGTCGTCCGGCGACCAGTCTGTACTTTGAGGCGCCTGCGCCTCCTGTGCGCGGACCCTGGTTGATCGTGAATGGAGAGCAGGAGGGGCCGGTGGGAACCGCCTGCGTGTTGAGCGAAGTGGCGCCGTCCTATGCGCCCCCGGGCCGGGCGGTGATTTCAGTGAGTCTCTCGGATCAGACGACGCCCGGTAACGTCGATCAACAACAGGCCGTGCGGAAGCAGTTGCGTGACTGGTTCGGTGCGGAGGTGGATGCCTGGCGGCATCTGCGGACGGATCACATCAGTCGCGCACTGCCTCCGATTGCGCAGCTCTCGGCCCGGAACGGAGAGACATCCCCGCGCCTGAGGGCCGGTCTCTACCAATGTGGCGACTATTGCGAAACCGGCACGCTGGATGGTGCGTTACTGTCCGGACGAAAAGCCGCAGACGCGATACTGGCCGACCTTCGAGTCTTGTGATGGAAGCGCAGATGCGGGATGGGAGACCATGGAGATTCGTGCTCGCGGCACTGGCGGCTTTGCTGGTCGGAATTGTTCCGCCTGCCCTGGCTGATCCTGCCTCTGAACATCAACTCCAAGCGCTGGCCGGGCAGGGTGATGCGAACGCCCAATGGATGTTGGGCCAGGCCCTGCTCACGGGAAACTTGGGGACGACCGATGAAGCCGAGGCCGTGCGCTGGCTGCAACTGGCAGCCGATCAAGGTCATGCGCTCGCGCAGCGGGACATGGGCATGTTGTATGAGCAGGGGCAAGGCGTGACGCAGGATGTGTTGGAGGCGTTCTTCTGGTATTCCCTTGCCAGCCGGCAAGACAGCGGTCGCGCCAGATTGCGCCGTGATGCCTTGGCGGCCATGCTCACCCTGGATCAGCGGGACGCGATTGCGGCCCGTCTCAAAGGCTGGCGGCCAAGCAAATAGCCCGCGGAGGCTTCTCCGCCCGGGCCGTTCTACCCTCTGCTCTTCCGTCGAAAGAGATCCGTACTGAGTGATTGAATGCGGTCGAGGAAGAGCAGGCCGTTCAGGTGGTCCACTTCGTGTTGGAAGGCGAGTGCTTCGAATCCCCTCGCATTGATCGTGATAACCCGACCGTCTTGTGCCATGCCTTCGACGATGGCCTCTTCGTGCCGCAGGACATTGCCGGTGTAATCCGGCACGCTGAGACATCCTTCCCGAACGATCTTTCCGCCTTCCAGGGCCAGGATGACCGGGTTCAACAAGACGACCAGGCCATGCCCCGTCTCGCCCTTCTTGCGGGACACATCTACGACGATGATCTGCACGGCGTGCCCGATTTGCGGCGCGGCCAATGCCACGCCAGGGGACGCGGCGAGCGTATCCAGGAGGTCTTGTACCACGTCCTGCACCGCGGGGTCGGCGGGGTGGACGGCGGCGCTGTTGGATTTGAGGCTGTGATGGGGATACTGCAGAATCGGACGGATAGCCACGATCAGAAGGTGACGCTTTCGAGCGGGCGCAAGGTCAGGTCCACTCCCAGGAGAGGCTTGAGGGCATCCAGGGCTTGCCGGAGCAACTCCGCCTGCTGGGTTTGGGGAAGTTGGATCTCCAGCACCATGACGTAGACGGGAACATCACCCGAGCCGATCACGCGGGTATTCATATCGGTGATGTTGCCGCCCTGTTGGGCGACCGTGCGCGCGACCTGCGCCACGATGCCGGGATGGTCGGCGCCATAGACCGACAACATGAACGTCGGCATGTCCGGGGCGCTGTGTCTGGTTGCTGCCTGGTCGGGCAGCGCCCGGCACAACAGGGCGAGGTCCAGCGGCGCCGTCTTGGACGTGAGACGACTACCGAGGGTCTCGGCATCGATTCCAGCAGGAAGGCGCACCATCAGCATCATGGTGAATTCGCCACGCAGCCGCGTCATGCAGCTATCTTCGATGTTACAGCCGAGTTGGTAGAGGCTATCGGCCATCAGGGCGACAATGCCCGGGCGATCCTGGCCGAAGGCGGTGACTATGGCAAATCGGTCCATTCGACTCTCGCTGGCTCACGGTAGAAAAACCACTCGGGCAGCATGCGGCAATTGAAGCAGATTATCAAGCACCGGCATGGCTCGATCGGGTGATCGAAACTCTTGCTCCCTATGTTCGCCGTTTGGTTCGGTTCGTCGGTTGGGCGGTCAGCGGGTCGTCCGGCCAGTGGTGGCGCGGGTACCGGCCGCGTAGTTCTTTTTTGACTTCTTGATAGGCCGAGCGCCAGAAACTTGCCAGGTCTTTGGTCACCTGCACGGGCCTTCCCGCCGGTGAGAGTAGATGCACCATGACCGGTATTTTTCCGCCGGCAATGCGCGGCGTCTCCTGACAACCGAACATTTCCTGCAAGCGCACCGCCAGCACCGGCGATTCACCCTGCTCGTAATCCAACTTCACATGAGAACCGGACGGGACCGTGATGTGTGTCGGCACGAGGCGAGGGAGTTCCTGCCGTTGTTGCCAAGTCAGCAGGCTGTCGAGCGGAGCCTGCAGGTCTATGCGACGCAGTTGTTGTAAGCTCGTCAGCCCATCCAGAAACGGTCCTAACCAGCGTTCCAGTTCATTCGTCAGGGCTTCGTCGGAGAGATCGGGCCAGGATGGATCCACGCGATGGAGAAACGCGATGCGCCCGCGCCACTGCTGTTGCTCTTTGGTCCAGGGCAGGCAGGCGAGTCCGGCGCGTCGGATACCGAACAGCAGGGCGGCGCTGACTTGGGCCGGGTCCGGCTCGTGGAGCGCTCGATCGTCGAGGATGAGATGGCCCAACCGCCGTTGCCGTCTGGTGCGGACAGATTCTGAACGCTCGTCCCATTCCAGCAGGTCCACGGATTGAATCTGTTGTGCGCAATAGCGTTGGAGATCCGGGAGGGAGACCGGCGCCGCGAGCTGAATGCGGGCCCAGTCCCCGGTGCCGTCGAGATGCGCCACGACGAGATAGTCGTCTTGCGACAGGCCCTGAATGGTCTGAAACGAGGCGCCGCGTCCGTTCGCGAGACGATAGCGCCCTTCGCTGCCGGCGATGCGTTGCGCAATGCGGTCGGGATAGGCGAGGGCGAGCAGGATGCCGATGTGCCCGGTGCTGTCGCCGGAGGGAGGCGGCAGTTGCAATTGCCGTCGCCACTGTTCGGCAGCACGTCGGACCCGTTCGCAGGCGGCCCGGTTAATGGTTGCTCCGGCCAGATGTTCCCTGGTGCCGCGCAACGCTTGGATTCTGATCCGCAGGTCGGCATTACGCCACCCTGGACCGCCTTGCAGAATGTCGCGTTCGCTGAGGATCGCGGCCAGGTCGCAGGCCCAGGGTCCGAAGCCGAGTGTGGCGGCGGTGACCATCATGTGGGCCAGGCGCGGATGAACGGTGACGTGGGCCAGCCGGCGGCCATGAGCCGTGAGGGCTCCTTGCGCATCGAGTGCGCCGAGTTGTCGCAACAGCTCGCGAGCCTGCGCCAATGCTCCGGCCGGCGGGGCATCGAGCCACGAGAGTTCGGCGGTGTCGACCACGCCCCATTCGGCGAGATCAAGCGCCAGTGGGGCCAGGTCGGCCTCGAGAATCTCTGGAGGGCGGCGCGGAAGCAGGGTCTGTTGCTCGGCGTTGGTCCACAGGCGATAACAGGTGCCCGGTTCCAAGCGGCCCGCCCGCCCACGCCGTTGATCGGCTGCGTCCTGTGTTACCCGAATGGTGTCGAGTCTGCTCAATCCGGAACGGGGATCGAACCGTGGGACTCGCATCAATCCCGCGTCGATCACGACGCGCACTCCCTCGATCGTCAAACTGGTTTCCGCGATCGACGTCGCGAGGACGATTTTTCGCCTTCCGGTCGGAGAAGGGAGAATCGCCTGCTCCTGTTCGTCTTGCGGAAGTTCTCCATGGAGCGGGGCGATGAGAATATCCGGACCGAGAGAAGTTTCGACTAGGTGCCGCTCGACACGCCGGATCTCCGCCATGCCGGGGAGAAAGACCAACAGACTGCCTTCCTCACGGGCGAGGGCCTGACGAATGCTTCGTACGACCGCCGGTTCCAGATGCCCATCGATCGGCCGGTCGAGATACTGCGTGGTGACGGGAAAAAGCCGGCCTTCGCAGGAGATGGTCGCGGCCTCGGGCAGGAGCCGCGTCACGGCGGCACAGTCGAGTGTTGCCGACATGACGAGCAGACGCAGATCCGGACGAAACAGCCGTTGGGACTCTCTGGCAAAGGCCAGTCCCAAATCCGCCTGCAGACTACGTTCGTGAAACTCATCAAAGATCACGAGCCCATAGCCCGCCAGCGACGGGTCGTGCTGCAGGAGTCTGGTGAGAATACCTTCGGTGACGACTTCAATACGTGTGTCCGGTCCGACTTTGCTGTCGTGCCGGATGCGGTAGCCGACGGTCTTGCCGACTGGTTCGCCGAGGCTTGCGGCCATAAACGCTGCGGCGGCCCTGGCGGCCAGCCTGCGTGGCTCCAGCATGATCAGCTTTTGCCCGGTTAGCCATGGCTGTTGCCGCAGAGCTAACGGGATGCGCGTCGTTTTTCCCGCCCCTGGTTGCGCTGTCAGCAGCGCGGCACGCCCTGACATGAGCTGCTTACAGAGCGGCGGGATTGCCTCTTCTATTGGTAAACGGTCCATGGTAGGGTGCGCGCTGCGGTGACACTTGGGACAAGACTGTATCAGAAACGGCGCCCGCGCGCCGAGGGCGAAAGTGACACATGGACATTGCGGGAGATTTGGTGACGATGCAACGATTGATTTGGACAAGCGACAAGCCGAAGGCGGCAGGTTGGTATTGGTGGCGCGGGCTGGGGGAGGACATGGACCCACTCATTTTGTTCGTCGATACGGTGGGCTATTTTCAATGGCCTGACGGCGCGTCACAGGAAGTGGGCTTAACGAAGGGCGAATGGGCCGGTCCGATCGCTCCGCCTGCCGAATCCTGACCTCTTTTCGTTCCCTCCGATCACGAATGTCTTGCCGGGACGAGCGTCCTCTCGCGTGAGACTGTATGGTCCCCCCTTCGCCTGTAATGTTTTTCCCTTACCTCCGAGAGCTTTCGATACCTGCTCGGCACTACGTTGATCCGCGTAGATAGCCGTCGTCTCCATACCATTTAAGTATTCTTACAACTCTTCCGATAGTGATTGTCAAAGATACGGGGGCACCCGTACGTGTTCGTCAATTGCGGTTGCAAGGAGGAGTGGGATGTTGGCTGTGATGTGGAAAACGTTGACGTGCCGGTCTCTACGTATTGGAATTGGAGTGGCCTTGGTTGTTGCGACATCGGCCCTTACGGCTTCATTGTTCAAAGGAGAAGCGCAAGCCATCCCGGCCTTTGCGAGGAAATACAACATGGCATGCAGCAACTGCCATGTGTCCGGATTTCCGAAACTCAATGACTTCGGGAATCGATTCCGAGACCAGGGTTACCAGATGAATACGGAGGAAGACGAGCCGGCGAATACCCACTTCGCGTATTGGCCCCTTTCGTTGCGCACCTCGCTCGGCTATCAATACTCGTCTGCAAGCCGTCTCGCGGTCGGTAGCCCAGCAACCGATCGTGCGTATGCGACCAGTAGCGGCTTCGGATTTACCGGGCTCGATATTCTGAGCTTCGGGACGATCACGAAAAACGTCTCCTACGGTATCGTGTATCTCCCCGGACTACGGAGCGCGGGTTTTAACACCGGATCGACCACGTCGGATAGCGACTTGGAATACGCGTTTGTCCGGTTTAACAATGTTGCCGATAGCAGTCTTCTTAATTTTCGCATCGGCAAGCACGAGTTGGATTTGCCGTTCAGTGAAAAGCGAAGCCCCACCTTGAACAGCCAGTTCGCCATCTACCACTATGTGCCCGGTTCTCGTTTCGGCGGCGTCATTTCCAACCCCTCTGGCAATCCCGCGTACGCCAACGCAAACGATCTCGCGCTTGGTGACAATCACCTGGGCGTCGAAGTGATGGGATGGAAAGAATCGGAGACGACCGATGGCACCTTCCGTTACTCGGTCAGCGTCATTTCCAATAGCAACCTCAATCAAACGGTCTCCGGTGGGGGACGCAATGTGATGATGTACGGCCATGCCACGCAATCGTTCGGCGGATATGGTTTCACCGAGGGCCACAGGGTGGGGGTGTTCGGCATGTACGGACAGGCTCCGACCGCAGCGAATGCTGCCTCAGCGTCGGGCAGTCCCATCACCGGAGCCGGACAAGCCAGCAAGACGTTTTATCGCTTTGGCGCGGATGTCAGCGCGACTGCGCTTGATGGCAATCTGAATGTTTTCGGCGCGTATATGTTGGCGCAAGACAGCAAGGACTTGTTCAGCACACAAGGGGTAGTCAATGCACAGAACGCGCGTTGGCACGGAGGCTTTGTGGAGGCGGACTACAACGTGACGATTCCGCTGGTCCTCTACTATCGATATGATCTCATTCGCAACACCAAGCAAGGTGACGCCTCATTCGAGAAGCAGTTCGGCAACGTCGATGCGCATACGCTTGCGGTGCGTCATCATTTCCTCGTAAGCAAACGAATGGGCGCGGCGTTCCATGCGGAATATTCACATATACGCACGGCCAAGACCGGCGCGTTCAACGACGATCAGGTTGCGAACGTCTTTTTTACGGGCGTGGACGTGTCATTTTAAGCAGCCAATCCAGCAGCGACTCAGAGGGAGGCAGAAAGTATGATTCTCCAAACATTGGCCATCGTCCTGGGGGTTCTAGTCTGTGCGCCGTTCTCGGCAGAGGCCGCGGAGAAGGATCCGCTCAAAACGAGGGTGCCGGCTGATCAATTGCCGGCTGCTCAGAAGCTCAAAAGCCCTGCGGCAGGCGGAGACGCTGTTGCCAAGGGCAAGGAACTCTACGAAGGCAAAGGGACGTGTTTGAAGTGCCACGGGGCAAAGGGGCTGGGGGATGGACCAGGGGCCAAGCTCGTGCGTCCCTCTCCCCGGAATCTGACGAACAGTGACTGGCAGAAAGCTCGTACCGATGGGGAACTGTTCTGGATCATCAAGAATGGGAGTCCCGGAACGGGTATGGTGTCGCTCATTCCGTCCGATATCAATGAGACGGAAGCATGGGAAATCATCGCCTATGTGCGCACGCTAGGGGGCAAATAATCTTAGGCGCCTCCGGTTTTGTCTCGGTAGCGCACGCTGAAGTTGAGCGAGGGAGTTGGTGGATATGTTCATCCGCATGCAAGATTGGCCCATGGGAATCCGTGTCGGGGGTGGGTTCGGATTTCTCATCATGGGCATGGCGGCGATTGCATATGTTGGTTGGGTCAACCTCGGAAAGGTTGAGGAAAATGCCAGGGAAATTTACCAGTCGTCGACGATTCCCGGAACAGAGTTGGCCAAGATGTCGACAGACTTATTGCGGTACCGAAACCGCGTAATTCAGGCCGTCGGTGCCGCTTCCGAGGAAGATTTTTCAGAATTCACTCAGGATCTGCCCGGGCTGGAAGCGCGTATCAAGCAGACCTTACTCGACTATAAGGCCAAGCAGTCACAACTCGGCGCCAGTGCAGATGAGTCCACAAAGCACATGCAGGATCTACAGGAGGCGTTGGACGCGTATTGGGGGCTGGATCGTCGGACGGTCGAACAGGTCCGGCATTCGTGGAAGGCCACGAATGTTCAAGAAGGCGAACGGTTGCGTGGGGCGGCGCGACAGAATGCGTTTTTCACGGCCGGACCGGCCTTGGATGCCGGGGCACAGGCGTTGGACGAATTGCTCGGGACGCTCCGTGGGTTCGCCCATGATCAGAATGAAGAGGCGGTGACGAACAGCCGTAACGCATCCCGTGCGCTCTGGCTCGTGTTGCTGGTCTCCGGGACCTGCTCGTTTCTTCTCGGCTCCTTCATAACGCGCGGTGTCAAGGTGCCCGTCGATCGCGTGAATGCGGCACTGGCCGATATTGGTCGAGGAGATCTTACTTGCCGGGTTTTGCAGGAGAGTAAGGACGAGATGGGTATCCTGGCGTCGAATATGAATCAGTTTGTCGAACGTCTCCACGGGACCATCGCGCAGGTTGCAGAGGCGGCAAAGGTGCTGGCCCAGGATTCCAGTGCGTTGTCCGAAGTCAGTCGAGAGGTTAAGGCTGGAAGCCAGGAACAGGTGGGGCAATCCGCCTCGGCGGCGTCGGCGGTTGAGGAAATGTCCGCTACGGTGGGGGAATTGGCGAAGAATGCGCATGACGTCAGCCGCATGGCGGAGGAAGCCTCCAAATCTGCCAAGATTGGAGGGACGGTCGTGGCGGAAACGATCAAACAGATGGGTGATCTGCATCAGTCCGTCAATGATACGGCGGGCAAGATTTCCTTACTCGGTCAACGCTCACAGGAAATCAGTGCGATTGTGAAAGTGATCACCGACATTGCCGATCAGACCAACCTGCTGGCCTTGAATGCGGCGATCGAGGCGGCAAGGGCTGGAGAGCAGGGCCGAGGATTTGCGGTGGTGGCAGACGAAGTGCGGAAGTTGGCCGAACGAACCACGAAGGCGACATCGGAGATTTCCACCATGATTGCCGCGGTACAGCGCGATACGACCGATGCCGTGGCTGCGATGGAAGACGGGCGGGCCCGCGTTGAACAGGGCGTCACGCTAGTGAACCAGGCCGGACAACATCTGAAAAAAATTCTCACCAACAACGAAACCGTGACGGAAATGGTTCATCACATGGCAGGCTCGATTTCTGAGCAAAGCAAGGCGGCCAACCAGGTTGCGCGGAACGTCCAGACCGTCGCATCAATCAGCAGCCAAAATGAATTGAGAGCGGAACAGGCCCATGCGGCCACGGCGCAACTATCCACCATGGCAGCGGGGCTGAGCGAATCAATCCACCAGTTTAAGTTTGTGGAGTTGCCTGACCATAAGGGAGAGGAAGATCGTCTCCAGCAGTTTCAGCATTCGTAGCCTCAAGGGTCGTCAGAGCCGCGCTTTCAGGTGCTCACCGCGAGGCATGAGGAGTGGCGTCTGAGTAGCTGTTCGGGTAGACTGCCCCCATGACCCCTCTTCCTTCACCACCCCGAGCCGTCCCGGTGGTTCTTCCCCAATCCTGCGAACGGGCGCTGCTCGAACGGTTTCTGCGCGCCGAAGCGATGGCGCTGTGGGCGGTGCGGGCTGCTCAGATGCAGAATCTGCCCCGTCACGTGCAGACCTTTCTTCAGCGTCACGAAACCGACGAACAGGATCATCTGCGGCAATTTGAAGGCCTGCTCGGGACCACGTCGCAACGGCCGTCGACGCTGCCGACGGTTCCTTCCCAGTGGGAAATGCTGGCGGTGCTGTTATTCGGCTATGAGGCGCTTGGGCTGGAGTTTGCCACCCTGCTGGCGACGATCAGGCCGGACTTGTCAGACATCCTCGATGATGAGCTGGTGCATGTCGGATTTTTCGAGAAGGAACTGCGTCTTATTCTAGCGGGCGAGGAGACCGGCGCAAATCAGGCCCGGGAGGCGGCACGCACGTGGTGGAGGAAGCTGCCTCGTACGCTGGATCGTTATCTTGGTGACCCTTCGCTGGCCCTCTATCGAACCGAGCTGCGGCAGCATATCCTGTCGACGATCCGGCAGCGGTTCGTCGCGCTGGGCTTGCCCGCCGACGCTTCGCAACCCCTTCCACAGACAGCATCCTAAGCGGCGTACCGGTGACCCTGCAGGATGGTCACCTAACCATCCTGCAAGGCTGTGGCGCTCGTGCGAGCTAGAACTGCAGATTCCCGTTGATCGCGGCCAGTACCTGATTCTTGTTCAGGCCGTCGTTGAACGGCGATCGTTGTCCATCAAACCAATCGGCTCGCACTTCCGGCCGGATCAGCACATTGGGATGAGGCCGGTAGTTGAGGCCGACGCTGACCGAATAGAAGGACCCGGCAAAGGGTCCGAGATTCGGGTTGTCGCGCACTGGATTGCCGCCCACCCGCGTGCCGGCTTCGTCGCGCATCCACTCGAAGCGAAGGCCCGCTCGCCATTGATCGGCGAAGGCGTAGTACAGGTAGTTGTCGATGCCGTACCAGCGGGCGGTGCCTCCGTCGAGCTTGCCCTGGTTCTGATAGGCATAGTGATGGTGGAGGACGTATTCCCACCGCTCCGCCGGATGCAATGTGAAGATGGCGCTGTAGCGGGTGCGGGTCTCAAACTGGGTAGCCACGGCGCTGGGTTCGTTGCCGGTGACCATGGAGAAGGACAAGGACCAGAAGTTCTCCGGCGCGGTGTACTTGATGCTCGCCAAGCCCGTCGCGCTGTCCTTGTTCCGATCCAGGGAATCCCAGCCGTTCACCACGCCGCCCTGCAAGGTCACCCGGTCGTTGACATGCCAGGTGGCCAGTCCGCCCCAGTGGGTGAAGGGCCCGGCAAATTGATAGGCGTAGGATTTGGAATAGAAGAAGTTGTTGATCGAGGGCACGCCTTCGTAGCCGATGATCGTGTAGAAATGTCCGACCTTCACGGAAAAGGTCTGGTTGCCGATTTCGGCATAGGCTTGCGGCATGGCCAACCCGTAGTGCTGGCCCTGCGCGTTCCAGCGCTGCGCGCCGTTCTCGCGGCGCTCGACCCCGTTGCTCTGCGTGAGGAAGTAGTCGTAGCCGTACATAAAGTCGAGACGGCCGCCGATGCCCCAGTTGCTGCCCGTCGCCGTCAGCGGTTTTTCGACAATCATGTACAGCTGATTCAGGACCGGAATATCCCGATCGATGGCGTTGTACGGCCCGTTAAAGTTGCTGCGGGGGCTGGTCGTGTTGTACGTGTATCCGCCGTCGACCCAGCCACGGACGCGGAGAAATCCATCCTGCGGAAAAAACCGGTTGATGCCCTTTTCATCCGCATGCCAGAGGGCATCGGTCCAGAGCGGATCCGGCGAACCCACGGCTTCGACTCCGGATGCTTGCGCAGAAAATACGGGGGAGGGAATTCCACCCAGCGGCACACCGGTGGGCAGCGACTGTGCGAATGCGCCGCCTGTTCCACCGCCCAAGGTCAACAACAGTGCCACGATGAACCTGTTCACGCTCGTCTTCGACATACCGATACGTACCTCCTGTAAATGGACAGAGTGATGCGATGAAAGATGAATCTGTCGGCGGCGATGGGAGTGAACCCGGTTGGCTGCGAATGGTGTATGTCGTCACCGCAGCCTGTCACCGCAGGCCAGCGGGCGGCAGTCTAACAAGTTGAGGAAGGAGGGAAAATCGGGGAAATCCTGTAGGTACCGTACGGCGACAGAATGGAATAGCTGCGAGGGAAGTCTGCAGGAATGAAGGGGCTGATCAGTTCACAAAAGACTCGGAGGCAATTGCGCTAGCCGGCCACCGGCACGAGCCCGCCGACCACACCGATTTTGCGGAATTTCTGATCGCGCTCGGCAATGAGTTGATCGGTCGGCAGTTCGGTCAACGCATAGAGCTGATTGGCCAACGCCTTGGCGACCCGGTCGCACATGGCTCGGGGGTCGCGATGCGCGCCGCCCAACGGTTCCGGAATCACTTCATCGACGATGCCAAGTCCGACTAGATCCTGCGCGGTCATCTTCAGCGAGGCGGCGGCATCCGGTACTTTGGTCGGATCGTCGTACAGAATCGCCGCGCAGCCTTCGGGGGAGATGACGGAGTAAACGGAATGTTCCAACATGAGAATCCGGTCGCTGACGCCCAACGCGAGCGCGCCGCCGCTGCCGCCTTCGCCGATGACGACGGAGATGATAGGCACGGTCAGCCGGGACATGACGAACAGGTTTCTGGCGATGGCTTCGGCCTGTCCGCGTTCTTCCGCGCCGATGCCGGGATAGGCGCCGGGCGTGTCGATCAGGGTGATGATGGGCCGGCCGAATTTTTCCGCCAGCCGCATGAGCCGTAGCGCTTTGCGGTACCCTTCGGGGTTGGGCATGCCGAAGTTCCGCTGCATGCGTTCCTTGAGGGTTTTGCCTTTTTGATGGCCGATGATCATGACCGAGCGGTCGTTGAAGCGGGCGAATCCGCCTACGATTGCGCGATCGTCGCCGAAGTTGCGGTCGCCGTGGAGTTCGAGAAATTCGCGGGTGAGTTCGTTGATATAGTCGAGGGTCGTGGGCCGTTGGGGATGACGGGCCAACTGGGTGCGTTGCCAGGGAGTCAGGGTCGTATAGAGCTGGTGCTCGACCTGGGCGAGTTTCGTCCGGAGCTTGCGGATTTCGTCCTGGGTTCCGGATTTGGGCGACTCGGCGGAAGCCAGCTTCTCGATTTTTTCTTCGAGTTCGCGGATCGGTTTTTCGAAGTCTAAATAGTCTCTCATACTGCTGAACCCCCTTAAGGGTGTTGCCTAGGCTTGCCTAGGTTACCAAAGTGATGGCGCCTTTGCCCAGCACTTCCTCAATATCGGCGACAAAATGCTCGCTGGGCGTGATTTTCACGTTGGGGAGAGGAGAGGTCCGCGCTTCAATGGTACCGCCGAGGGCCATGATCAGGGAGACGGTTGAAGCCCCGGGGTATTTTTGAAACACCTGCCGGAGCATCGGCAGCCTGGTTGAGGCCGTCGGGCCATCGTGCAGGCGAATCATCACCCGCGAAATTCCGGTGTTCTGTAATTCGGCCAGCGGTTCGATCTTGGTCCCGCGCAACTTGGTGCCCTTGTCTCCGCGATCCACGGTACCCGTCAATCGCACCACCCGTTCCGGCACGATCATCTCGGCATGGTCCCGATACAAGTCGGGGAAGGCTATCACTTCTACCAGCCCATGTAAATCCTCTAAGGTGATGTAGGCCATGCGATCGCCTTTTTTCGTCAGCATGGATTTCACCGCGGTGATGATCCCGCAGAGTTTGACCTCGCGTCCGTCGGGCACGTCGGCGACTTGCATCGTTGTCGTATTGGCGAACAAGTTGATGGCGGCTTCATACCGCGCCAGAGGATGGGCGCTGATGTAGAAGCCGGTCAACTCGCGCTCGTATTTCAACATCTCGCCCTGGCTCCACTCAGGAACATCCGGCAGGGCCGGTTCATCGAGCTTCTGCGGCAGACCGACCGTCTCATCACCGAAGATGCTGGTTTGGCCGAGCGCGCGTTCTTTTTGGATGCTCATGCCCTCGTCCATCGCCTGGTCGAGAACAGCCAGGTATTGCGAACGTCGTCCGCCCATGGAGTCGAACGCCCCGGCCTTGATGAGCCCTTCCATCATTCGCTTGTTCAATTTGCGCAGATCGACTCGGCGGAACAGATCGAAGAAGGAGCGGAAGGGGCCGCCTTCGTTGCGCACCTCGATGATGGATTCCACGGCGCCTTCGCCGACATTCTTGATGGCCGCGAGCCCGAAGCGGATGCTCTTCTCCACCACGGCGAAATTCTTCTGGCTCTGGTTGACGTCCGGAGGCAGCACCGGAATGCCGAGCCCGCGGCATTCGGTGAAGTAGCCGACGATCTTGTCGGCGTTGCCCATGTCGGTCGTCATCAGCGCTGCCATGAACTCGGTCGGATAATGCGCCTTCAGGTAGGCCGTGTGGTAACAGACCACCGCATAGGCGGCGGCGTGCGACTTGTTGAAGCCGTACCCGGCAAACTTCTGGATGAGTTCGTAGAGTTTGTCGGCTTTCTTCTCGGCGATTTTTTTCTGCTTCGCGCCTTCCAGGAACTGAACGCGGAGCTTCTCCATCTCCTCGGGTTTCTTTTTACCCATGGCGCGGCGAAGAATATCCGCTTGTCCTAAGGAGAAGCCGGCCACCTTGTTGGCGATGGCCATGACCTGTTCCTGGTACACGATGACGCCATACGTGTCCTTCAGGATTGGCTCGAGTTCGGGCATCTCGTAGGCGATCGGAATCTTGCCCTGTTTGCGTTTGATGAAGTCCGGGATCAGGTCCATCGGACCGGGACGATAGAGCGCGATGATGGCGATGATGTCCTCGAACCGGTCCGGTTTCAGACCCATCAGCAGGTCACGCATCCCGGAGCTTTCCAACTGGAAGACGCCGGTCGTTTTGCCTGATGACAGCAGCGCGAAGGTTTCGGGATCGTCGAAGGCCAGCTGTTCGACACGCAGGGGCGGTTGATCGGGGCGTACCTCGTTCACCAATGTCTCAGCACGGTGGATCATGGTGAGGGTCTTCAAGCCAAGGAAGTCGAACTTGACGAGGCCGATCTTTTCGACGTCGCCCATGGAGTATTGGGTGACGATTTCGTCCTTGGGGCCCTTATACAGCGGCACGTGTTCCGTGAGCGGCTGGTCGGAGATTACGATCCCGGCCGCGTGTGTCGATGCATGGCGCGCCAGGCCTTCAAGCGACTGCGCGACCGACATGAGCTCTTTCACCTTGACGTCTTTGTCGACGAGTTCCTTGAGGCGCGGTTCCTGTTCGAGCGCCTTGTCGAGCGTCATCTTCAAGTCGTCCGGCACCAGTTTCGCGATCCGGTCCACCTCGGCGTAGGGCATTTCGAGCACGCGGCCGACGTCGCGAATGGCGGCCTTCGCCTTCATCGTTCCGAAGGTGATGATCTGCGCGACGTGGTCTTCGCCGTATTTGTGGATGACGTAGTTGATGACCTCATCCCGGCGATCCATGCAGAAGTCCATGTCGATGTCGGGGAGGGACACGCGCTCAGGGTTCAAGAATCGCTCGAACAGCAGCGAATACACGAGCGGATCCAGGTCGGTGATCCGCAGGGCATAGGCGACCAGGCTGCCGGCGGCGGAGCCGCGCCCGGGTCCGACGGGGATGCCGCGCGAGCGCGCAAACTTGATGATGTCCCACACGATGAGGAAGTATCCGGCGAAGCCCATCGAACAGATGACCGCGATTTCTTCCTTGAGCCGCACCTGATAGGCGAGCTCGGGAATGGAGCTCGGACGTTCCTTGAGGCGCGCCGCCAGGCCTTCCATAGCCAACTGGTCCACGTAGGTTTCGCGTGTGAATCCTTCCGGCACTTTGAACTGCGGGAGATAGGTCTTGTTGAGCGCCAGGTCGAGGGTGCAGGCTTCGGCGATCTTGACGGTGTTCGAGACGGCCGTCGGCATTTCCTTGAATTCGACCAGGGCCTGTTCGGTCGATTTGACGTAGAGCTGGTCCGTGTCGAACTTCATGCGGTTGGGATCGCTGATCGTCTTCCCGGTCTGTAGGCAGAGCATGAGGTCGTGCGGGCGGGAGTCTTCCTTTTTCAGGTAGTGACAATCGTTGGTGCCTGCCAGCGGGATGCCAAGCTTCTTGTGGATCTCCAGCAGACCGTCGTTGGCGATGCGCTGGTGCTCCAGACCGTTGGCCTGCAGCTCAAGGTAATAATTGTCCTTCCCGAAAATTTCGCGATACTCGCCGGCGGCTTTGGTTGCGCCCGCCAGATCTTTCTGCCCGATGAGGTAGGCGACTTCGCCGCTCAGACAACCTGAGAGGCCGATCAGGCCTTCATGGTGTTGCTGCAAAATCTCTTTGTCCATCCGCGGCTTATAGTAGAACCCTTCAAGATACGCTTTGCTCACCAACTTGATGAGGTTCTGGTATCCCTTGAGGTTTGTTGCGAGCAGAATCAGGTGATAGTAGTCGTTGTGCGCGAGGTGAGAATTCTTTTCCAGTCGGCTGCCCGGCGCCATATAGGCTTCGCACCCGATGATGGGTTTGACGCCGGCTTCCTTGGCCTTCCGGTAGAACTCCACCGCGCCGAACATGTTGCCATGGTCGGTCATCGCGACGGCCGGTTGCCCGAACGCCTTCACCTGTTGCATCAGGGGGTCGATCTGGTTGGCGCCGTCGAGGAGGCTGTATTGGGTATGAAGATGCAGATGAACGAATTGTGATGCCACGGGATCCGATTGTAGTGAGGGGGAAAGTTGAAGTCAAACGGAGGGGGGAGAGGGGAGGGTGGTCAGGGGAGCCTCGAAGACACTGCCGGCTCACCGGCTCGCCGGCGTGCGCAAACATGACGCTCATTATTCTTCGCGTCGCGCACCTCGCGCAACGCGCGGTCTGAGAAGACCCTCGTTGGACGCGCGTAGTTGGAGGCTCCTCTGACCAACCTCCTGAGATGAATGTGAGGGGATACAGAGAGTGAAAAGTACCCGCACAGTCGGAGAACACCAGGCCACTCTCCATGAAGAGGGACGCAGCTGATTCGGAGGTCGTTGGACGCTGCCTTAACCAACCGTTTTCCTCATTCCCTCCATTGACAGTTTTCTTTCTCAAGACTAGCCTATCGTTGATTTTGCGTAGAGCAATCTTGCGCTTCATTTTTGAAGATTAAAGCGTCGAGCCGATCTGGTCGATGAACAGGTCATTCGAATGGCGGAACAAAAAGACGAGAAACCGAAACTGCCGCTGGCCGGTCTCATGGCGCTGCTGCTGGCCGCGGTGAGCAGCCTGATTATTTATCAGGTGCCGATCAAAACCTCGCGACCGATCGATAAGGAGGCGGAGAAGTCTGCCTCGGTTGTTCGCGATCGCGTCCAATCCCGTCTCTGGCAGGATCCCTTCGAGGCAGTGGCGAGTCACATCCAGAAAGAGAAAGGCGCGGGAGGCGATTCGGGGCACGGGCACCATGGCTCGCCGGGTCTGCTGGACGGAGCGCACGCGACCCATGGCCAATTTCGGTATCGCTTGTTGCCGGTCTGTGTCGATGGCAGTCCCTATGCCAGCGGCGTCGAGTCGAGATTGCGCGATCGCTACGCACTTGTGTCGGCGTTGGGTGCGGCCGGGTATTTGCCGGAGTCGGGAGAGTCCATCCGGTACTTTGAATGGAAATTAACTGCAGGCTCGAATCCGATCATCCCAGCAGAATGGTTCGTGCCGGGACCCCGATTGCCTCAGTCTGATCAGGGGGCCCAGTCGAATCAACAGGGGCAGCATGACGCTCAGCCGATTCTGGTCTTGTGGCTGAAAGAGCAGGATCTTGGGGCGCAGCCGCTGAGCGCTCTGACGAGTCTAGTGGGCTATCTCGCGAAAGAAATGCACACGACTCCTTCTGCCTATCGCGTATTGGGTCCCCGCACTTCCGGTTCACTGAGTGCCATGCTGGAGGAACTCAAGTCGAGCTCCACGACAGGAAATTCGCCTCCGACCTCCGCGACGGCGCCGAACGCATCGGCCCTGTTGAGTGGTGCGGAGTTTTATTCGTCCTGGGCCACGGCTGCTGACCCGATCCTGCTGGGCAAAACTGCGATCCCGCAGACGGCCAAGCCGGTGGAGGATCGGTTCGCCGCCGCCGGCTTGACGTTGATCCGCACGATCGGCTCAGACGACGCGCTGGCGAGGGAATTAGTGCTCGAGTTGCAGCGCCGGAAGATTGATCTGACCGTGCCGTCGCAGCCGCCCCACATTGCCTTGATCTCCGAATGGGACACGCTCTATGGCCGATCCCTGCCGCGTACGTTTGTGGCGGTCGCCAAGAGGTTGGCTGAAGAAGCGCAGGGGAAACCCGTTCAGACTCTGGCGCATCATCTCGATGCGCTGCGTGACGAACAATATCCGAATTGGGTGCATCGTTATTCGTATCTCGCCGGCCTTGACGGTGAATTGCCTCCCAAGGACAACGGCAAGGATGCGGGCGGCGCCAAGAGCAAACCGGGTGACAAGGGATTCGGTGTTGAACCGGTGGTCGAGGAGACCCCGGTCGGTCGAAGTCAGCTCGACTATCTGCGTCGCCTGGTCGAGCAGTTGAAGCGGGAGGAAGTCACCTCCGATGGCGAGTTCAAGGCGATCGGGGTGCTGGGGAGCGACGTGTATGACAAGCTCATGATCCTGCAGGCGCTGCGGAAAGATTTTCCCCATGCTTTGTTTTTCACCACCGATCTCGATTCCCGGTTGACGCACTCCAGCCAGTTGTCCTGGACGCGGAATTTAGTTATCGCGTCGCATTTCGGACTCGAACTCACTCCCGCATTGCAGACGCCCATTCCACCCTTTCGCGACAGTTACCAGACAGCGCTGTTTTATTCGGTGTTGCGGGCGGTGGACTCTCTCGAGGCCGTGCAGGGGCAGAACGGGTTGAAGTCGTCCACCGGCGAGATGTTTTCCGGTGAGGTGATGCCGCGACTCTATGAGGTCGGGCGCCATGGCGCCGTCGATCTCAGCGCAGATCCGGTCCTTGCGGCTGCCGCGCTCCCGAGTATCCATTTGCCTCGTTCCGACGTGGACCCGGCGACCGGCGCACTGAGTCTGCCGTCGATGCGCACGCTCGGCCTCCTCCTGTCCGCCGCCTCGTTGATGTTCCTCTGTGCGATTCTGATTAACAGTCAACTCTGGTCGTTGTGCAGGGGGCGTACGCTGGCGAGCCTTCTGGCCATGCTGGTCCTGACGGCTGTGATGGTGGTCGCGTTCCTGGCCGGCGCCAGACTGGATGGGACAAGTGGCGAACCGTTTACCTTTACCGATGGCATCAGCGTGTGGCCGACGACAAGTCTGCGTCTGTTTGCCTTTGTGTTATGCGTGATCTTTTTCGCCCATTCCTGGTGGCGATTGTGGGAAAGCGATCGGGACATGATCCGGAGGTTTCGCCTGCGGCGGCTTGCGACACACGTTCCGCGACATCCCGGTTCTTGGATCGGCATTCACCATTGGCTTCCGCATTCGTCTGATCATGCGGAGGCACGACAACTTTGGCACGAGTATCGATGGCTGGGCACGTGGCAGGAACGGGCACGGCGCGTGGTGCCGCAGGTGGGGGTGTACGGGGTCTTTGGTATCGCGTTGATGCTGCTGTTCGGTTTTCCCGTCACGCCCTGTCGCGGGAGCGCCTGTTTTACGTTCAATTACATCATTCTGGGAGTGAGTGTCGTCGCGATGACGCTGCTGATGTTTTATGTCGTCGATGCGACACGCCTTTGCCGGCGCTTGATCAAGATAATGATTCAGACCACCATCGAGTGGCCCCGACGGTTGCTCACCCGGGAAGCCGCCGAACTCGAGGTAGATCCGGCATATGTTTGTGAATGGGTGGGCGTGCAGTTCATCGCGAAGCGGACGGAGGTCATCAGCGCCATGATCTACTATCCGTTTGTGATTGTGTTCCTGATGGCGGTGGCGCGGCACAGCTACTTCGACCGCTGGGACTTCCCCGCAGGCTTGCTCGTCATTTTTACCCTCAACGCGCTCTATGCGTTCGGCAACGGCGTTCTGCTGCGGCGGGCGGCCGAAGAGGCCAAACGGGAGGCGGTCCGGCAGTTGAACTGCCGGCTCAAGAGCCTGTCCGATGAGCCAGTGTTTAAGCAGGCCAGGCGACGGCAAATTGAGCGCATGGTGGAACTGATCGAAGCGACGCAGGAAGGCGCGTTTCTGCCTTTTACCCAGCATCCCTTGTTCAAGGCCGTTGCCCTACCCACGGGCGGCACCGGCCTGGTGTTCCTCCTGGAGTATCTAGCCACCATTTTTTGAGAACGCTTCGAGTCGATCTGCTCCGCCCCTTGCTTCGTCACCACGGACCTGTTAGTGTGAACTCGTTCGCGTAAGACCTTCTGTAGCCGGGGGCAGCAGCCCTCGAATCTTCGAAGTCTTACGCGATTGTTGTTTGTGCCCGCAGATGTGTCGTCTCCGCTGAGCCTACCGTCGAAGGTTGTTCCTCCGTCGTTCGCACCGCCAGCTCGTCACCACCGTGGGAATCGTTCTTTACCTGTTTTAGAGGTGTCTCGTTGTTTCACGAATTCTGTTCCGTTTCCCGGGCATTCCTTCGCCATGCGGCAGGGAGCCTGTATCACATGATCATCGTTGCGATGGGCGCGGGTATTGCGCTCCTCCTGCCGGCCGGCGCCAGGGAGTTCCTGTCGTTCTGGTCGCAGGTCGAACATGATAAGTTCTCGCTGATCGCCGTGGAAATGACCGCCGCCGTTGTGTTCATGGCCTGCTTCACCGCGATTCATCGCAGTCTGCGGGATCGATCGCTGGCGGCGGCTGCCAGGGGGGCCGGGCTGGTCTCTTTTTTCCCCCGTCCTGCGCCCGAGGCACAGCGACGCATTGCCGCGTTGAAGGAAGGGCAGGGGGCCGGTCGCACGGTCATGGTGATCGGGTCCAGCGGATCCGGGTCCCTGGTGGATCAGGTGGGAGATCTGTCATCGGTGCTCGACAAGTGTCTGGAGGCGAAAATCTTTTTGGTGAACCCGTTTAGTCAGGATGCCCGCATGCGGGTGGAAGCCCTGACGTCTCCTCCCGCCACGCTGCCGGCCTTTCGTGAAGAGGTCCGGCAGAGCATCGCGCTGCTCAAGCGACTGAAGGCGCTGGGTAAAGTTGTAAAGTTGAAACTCTATGCTGATCCTCCATTGGTGAAACTGGTGATCCTCGGTGATTACATCTGGCTCCAGCATTACCATGCTGATCTGGATGGGCAGAACATGCCGGAGTACGTCTTGCAGCGAAATCCTGCCACGCATGGGCTCTATTCGTTTTACGCGCACTACTTTATGCAGCGCTGGGAAAGTGTCGATAGTCCGGAATATGATCTGGATCGGGATGAGCTGGTCTACCGTACCCGAACGGGTCAAGAGATCCGGCGAGAACCGGTTGAGATTGGTGCGGCGCCCGCCGGGAGTTCAATCGCGGAATGTTCGTCGGTTGGGCCTAGCGGAGTATTTCAATTGCGGCATGCCCCGGGACCGTATCTCCCGGTGCGCGGGTACGATCTGGACTAGGTTGACTCGTCGGCCCAGGTCACACACCGTTGATGAAACATGGGCGGTAGCTAGAAGATGAGAAATAGCCGCACAGGTGGTATGACTATGGCCTACTTTTACAAGAGAGGCTGTCGCAACTCATGCGAAGACGGTCGAAAGACTCACGCCTATGAGTAACGGAATTGCATCCGGCGCAACCAGGTCGGAGATGGCACTGTTTTCCTATGGCTTCAGGCCATTTTTTTTGGGGGCGGCCTTGTTCGCCGGTCTCGCGGTTCCTGCCTGGATCGTGATGCTTGCGGGTGGCGGTGGCTCAACTGCTCTGGCTGCCCCTCGTGAATGGCATGTGCACGAGATGCTGTTCGGATTCTTACCCGCGGTCATCACCGGCTTCGTGCTGACGGCCGTCCCGAATTGGACCGACCGGCCTGCGATTAAAGGACGCCTGTTGATCGGTCTGTTCTGCCTGTGGGTGGCCGGTCGCGTGGCACTGGCGTTGCCATGGTTCACACCGGGGGTGAGTGGCCTGATCGATGCCGTCTATCTCCTTGCCTTATCAGGAGTGATCTGGCGCGAAATCGCGGCCGGAAAAAGTTGGAATCATGCGCCGATCGCCGTCTTACTCAGTCTCTATGCGCTGGCCAACATATCGTTTCACCTGTTGGCCGCCAGTGGAATGGCAACGGATCTTGCCGAACGAATGGCGTTGGGACTGGACATGACGCTACTGGCATTCATCGGCGGACGTGTCATACCGAACTTCACGCGAGAATATCTGTCCCGGGCGGGGAGCGCGCAGCAGCCTGCAAGCTTTTCCCGCTTCGATCTCCTGGCGCTGGGGTTGGTCGGATTGGCCGCGCTGATCTGGAACGTTCAGCCGATGGCTGTTGTGACCGGTTGGCTGCTGGTTGCGGCGGGAGCAATCAATCTCGTGCGACTGGTGCGCTGGTATGGGTGGCTGACCTGGCGTGAACCACTGGTGTTCGTTCTGCACGCTGGCTATGGCTGGCTGACGCTGTCGATGTTTCTGCTGGGCTGCGCCATCCTTGGAATCGGTCTGCCGAAAGAAGATGCGGTGCATGCACTGACCACCGGCGCAGTGGGTGTGATGACGCTGGGGATTATGACCCGCGCGAGTTTGGGGCACACCGGGCGCCCCAAACAAGCCGGTCCTGCAACCATCTGCATCTACGGACTGGTCACCCTTGGCGCAATCCTGCGAGTCTTCGGTTTGAGCACCGGACTGTCGACTACTCTGGTGCTTGGCCTCGCCGCTGTGAGTTGGAGCGGTGCCTATCTGCTGTTTGCGTTGATCTACGGCCCCTTCCTCCTGCGCCCCAGCCTGGATGAATGAAGGGTAGGGTCGTCGAAGCCGCCGCTTCCTGCGCCTGCGCAGAATCGCCTGCTCGGAGGCGCCACATCGATCACATACGGGCCATACCTGTTTGAGTCAGCTTCTCTGCCGCGTGCCGTATTTCTTGTTGCAGCCGTTCATCAGCGATGGTGGAGGCTTCCTGGGTGAATTGTGCTCCCATGACAATCAGGTCCAATCCGCTGAGTTCTTCCCGGAACCAATGGGGGTAGGGCTTTGGAATGGGGAGGCGGATCCGGAATCCGGTCCCGCAAAATTCATCCACGAAGCGTGTGGCGAATCCGCCGGCCATCAGGCCTTGTTGTTGTCCTCGTGGAACCATTGTATTAGCGACTTCCTGGATCAACTCCGTACGGTCGAGAATCTCCTGCGTCAGTCCGAGGAGAAATGAGATGCGGGGTGGAAGCGGTTGAGGATTGAGCATCACCTCGTTCCATGGTTGCGGTTGTGGCTGTACGTACAGTCGCATGCGGCCCAACGCTCGTCTGATGTAAGGATCCCAAGGACCCGGGTGCGGAGTATCATCCGGATTGGGATTACTACTATCCCCTCCCAGCATGTCTCTCACCAGTGCGATCACCTTTTCGCGTGAAACTGCATCCACCGTGGACAGAGGTTGCGCAGTTTTCATGACAGACTCCTTTCCGCACGTTCTCAATGCGCGGGATCGCCCATTGAGTCAACGAGCTGAATAGAAACGCAAGACGCGGGCCACGTGCAGTCATGTCGCGGAAACTGAGACGAGGCTCATGAGTGCTGTGTGGACGAGATGGAAGAGGTATTGTGAGGGAATGGGAAAAGAACACATGTTTCGGGATCTTTCGGACGCAGCGGGATGAACCTCAACAATGCGGAGTGTATACGTGGCCGGTTATCCGACGTACGATAGATGACAAAGGCTTTTGGCGCTGCGACAGGAATCAGCGCAGGAAGGTCGACGTCAGAAACCTGGCTTGTATCGCTTTCGATACTGCCCGGACTTTTTGGATACGGTGTGGTCGGTTTGGGATGCGGTGGCAGGTCGAGGCTTGTGACATTTCCGTCGGCGTCCGGCACAGGAACGTCGTCGAGTATGTTGCTAGAGTTCCTCGCCGTATTTCAGGAAATGTTGCTCCTTGGCGCCGGCGATCCAGTTGTCGTGGCGGATGCGGTCCGGGAAGGTGTTGAGTTCTGAAGCCATGTGCTCGACGTCCTGATCCTTCCACTCGGCGATCTGTCGAAAGGTGAACATGCCCATGCGATTCAACACGCGTTCCATCACCGGTCCGATCCCGTGAATCTGCTTGAGATCATCTTTCTGGGTCGTGCGGGATTTCACTGCCCCGCGTCCTGCGGCAGCGGTGCCATGGGAGGCTGCATCGGTCGATTTGGCTTGCGTCTGATGCCGTTGAGCCACCCGGTATTCGACCAGCCGCTTGCGTAGCGCGCCGATCTCTTCTTCCCGTTCGCTGACATCCATCACCCGGCGTTCTTCGGCTTCGCGCAGAGCAATTTCTTTCTTCTCTACCTCTCCGCGGAACACCTCCAACTCTTCCACGGTCGCGCGCAAGCGTTGAATGTCCTGGTCCCGTTGCTGCAGCGTTTCTGTGAACCGGGTGAGGTCTTCCTGATTCTGGGTCCGCAGGCGGGCGAGTTCCGATTCCATCTCTCCGATCTGGGTCTGGTGCCGGGCAAGTTCTTGCTCTTTGCCTTGGAGGGCAGCGGTTGCGCGCGCGTGGTCCTGTTCGAGTTCGCGCTCCAATCGCCGGCTTCGTTCCTGGAACGGCTCCAGCTCTTCGGTACGTGCCCGAAGGCGGGCGATCTCCGCATCTTTCGGCGCCAGTTGTTCGACCCAGGTCTTGAGGGTGGCGATCTCCTGATCCCGACTGATCAGGACATCTTCGGCATTTTCCATTTGTGACTGCATCTCGGCGAAACCCACCGACTGCGCCTTGAGTTTGGCTTCCGCTTCTTCCACTTCGCGCCGGAGGGTGTCTCGTTCACGTTCGGCGGCATGGAGGCGCACGCCTTTTTCCCGCACTTCGGTCTGCAACGCCGACAATTGTTCCACCTTCGTGGCGAGGTCGGCGGTCAGGTCTTTGAGCGCCGCTTCAGACGTGATCATCTTGCCTTCGAGCATCTGGACGGCCGACGTGCGCACTTTCAACTCATGGTTCAGGGTGTCCAGTTCATGTTCGCGTCCGCGGAGCCGGGTCGCAATTTCGGACAACTGCTGACGTTTTTCCGAGGTGGCGAAGCTGCGCAGTAGCCACCCCATCATCATCCCGATGGTCGCCGCCACCAGTAAGCACCCGATCATTTGCAGAATCATGGCTCCCATAGGTTCACCGTTCCTCTTTCACACGAAATTCAATCCGCCGGTTCTTTTTGGACGCGGCGCGCGTCCGGTCCTGGCTCAGGGGGCGCGATGCACCGTAGCCGACGGCGGTCAATCGATTGGTCACCCCATGGTCAGCCAGATACTGCCGGACCGATTCGGCTCTGGTGCGGCTGAGCTGGAGGTTATAGTCCGGGTCGCCGTAGGAATCGGTATGGCCGCCGATTTCGACGACCGCATCGGGGGACCGCTTGAGCGCAGGAATCACTTTGTCGATGACGGCTCGTCCCTTCGGGGTGAGGACGGCACTGTTACTTTCAAATGCGATATGTTCTCCGCGTAAGACTTCATCCAGCCCGGCCTGCACTTGAGCACGGGATGCGTGTGCAGAAGGAGTTGGTTGAGTGCTTTGAGCCGAGGGCGGGGAAGAGGGACTCGTTGAAGCGATGGTCACCTGATCCTGCACATGGATGGAACTGCCGAGCAGCGAGGCGATCTCATGCACGAGTTTGGTCTTGGCTTCTCCGGTGGCGACAGCGCCCTTGACCGTCACCGTTTGTCCGGAGAGAGACACCGTTGCTTGATGTTGGTGGAGGGCGGCCACCTGAGTAAGCAGCGCTGGTACGGCAGCTTCCCACGCCGCAGTGTCACTGTCTGCAAGGACCTCAAGCTTCTCGTTCACGCGCAGCTTGAGCCCTTTGGCCAGCTCCTGCGCGCGGGCGACTGCGGCGAGTTTGGCGTCTTCGCTTCCCATCGCACCGGAAAGCGTGAGTTGACCGTTTTCAATGTGGGCAGTAAACGCGGGATGGCCGGTCGCCGACGACGTCACCGGCAGGTGTCGAGGGATACAGATGAACGCCAGTAATGTGAGTGCGAGGAGTCCTACGCTAAAAATAATTCCGCGCGACATGCGCCAGCCCTTATCGCCCCAGGCACGAGGCCTCGCTGCAGCGACATGCGCCGCAGGGTTGATGTCGTCTCAAGACTTCGAGTGATACTTGATTTCCGAAATGGCAGCCAGAGACTGTCGTATCAGCAATCTGCGAAGGGTATCACATCGACAAGGCTCATGCTAGCCTGGATTCTCTGTATGAACGTCGCCGGCGATTCGTTCTCCGGGTTGTGAGGAGGTCGGCGGCAGTCTTAGGCCGTTCTCGATCGGCTTGCAGTGGCGTCGAAGCATCTGCTATTGTCACGGCGTTTTTTCGTCCAATGTGATCCCACCCACACGATATCCATAGTTGAAGGAGTTCATCATGGCCAGCATTGCGCGGGCACTGATCAGCGTTTCTGATAAGACGGGAGTTGTCGACATGGCCAAGGGGCTCGCAGCCCTTGGCGCGGAAATATTGTCTACCGGCGGAACAGCCAAGGCGTTGCGTGAGGCGGGCCTGGCGGTGACAGATGTTGCCGCGTACACCGGGTCGCCGGAGATTCTCGACGGCCGCGTGAAAACCTTGCATCCGAAGATCCACGGCGGTCTGCTCGGGCGCCGGCGGGTTCCAGACCACGTCAAGCAGATGCAGCAGCACGGCATCGGCAACATCGATGTGGTGGTGGTGAATTTGTATCCCTTTGAATCCACGATCGCTAAGCCCAATTGCCCCTTTGAAGAGGCGATTGAAAATATCGACATCGGCGGTCCGTCGATGCTTCGATCCGCGGCGAAGAATCATGAAGACGTGCTGGTCGTGGTCGATCCGGCTGATTATGCCCGCGTGCTGGAAGCCGTGAAGGCGGGTTCCGTCACACCGGCGTTGCGGCGCGAACTGGCGATGAAAGTGTTCCAACATACGGCGCGGTACGACAGCCTGATTGCCGGCTACCTCGAAAAGCAGGTGCAGGGGAGCGAGGTGAAGTTCCCCGCCATTCTGTCATTGCAATTCGAGCGGGTGGAGACGCTGCGCTACGGAGAAAATCCGCACCAGCAGGGCGCGTTCTACCGGGAAATGAATGCGAAGGAGCCGGCGGTGTCACGCGGAAAAATTCTGCACGGCAAGGCCATGTCCTACAATAATTTCCTCGACTCCAACTCGGCGCTCGAACTCGTAAAAGAGTTCGAGCAGACGGCGGTGGCGATTATCAAGCACAACAATCCCTGCGGGTGCGCCCTCGGCGCCACGCCGGTCGAAGCCTATGTCAAGGCGCGCGCGACCGATCCCGTGTCGGCGTTCGGCGGGGTGATTGCTTTCAATCGGCCGGTCGATCTGGCTGCGGCGAAAGAAATTACGTCCACGTTCGTCGAAGTGGTCATCGCGCCCGGGTTTGCCGAGGATGCGCTGGCAGAACTGAAGCGCAAGAAAGACATCCGCCTGCTGGATGTCGGGCCGCTCAGCAAAGCGACGGCCGAAGGGTATGACCTCAAGAAGTTGGTCGGAGGATTGATCGTGCAGGATCGCGATCTGGGCGTCATTAAGGACATCAAGGCGCTCGCGGTCCCGACTCAACGCAAACCGACCGAGGAAGAATATGCTGCCGCCGCATTTGCCTGGGTGGTGTGCAAACACGTGAAGTCGAACGCCATCATCTATGGCCGCCCCGGTGAGATTGTCGGCATCGGTGCCGGACAGATGAGTCGCGTGGACTCCGTGAAACTGGCCGTGATGAAAGCGCAGTCCACCGTCAAGGGATGCGTGATGGCGTCCGATGCCTTTTTCCCGTTCCGGGATGGTATCGATGCCGCGGCGGAAGCCGGGATCACCTGTGTCATTCAGCCTGGTGGGTCCATCCGCGACGCCGAAGTGACCAAGGCCGTGGATGAACATGGGATGGCGATGATTCTCACAGGCATGCGCCACTTCCGCCATTAGATCGGATGCTGAAACAGGTTTCCAACTTCGTTCTCGGCTCGAAAAAATCCTCAACGTAGCCCAGGCGCTACGCCTCCGGTTTTTTCTCGCCTGCGGCCTTGTCGGCCGGCCCGTTTGAACGCCTTCAAGGGCCTGGACGGTGTGGACTGATCCTAGAGAACAGGGAAGTGTCCCTGTAGTTTCGTAAAGTCTGTCGGCCTCGAGGCCGTACGCACTTCATTCAACTAAAGGTTGAGCTGTGAAAATTCTTGTCGTCGGCAGTGGTGGTCGGGAACATGCGCTGGTCTGGAAGATTGCCCAGAGTCCGCGGAAGCCGCAGATTTTTTGCGCGCCCGGAAATGCGGGAATCGACGGCCTGGCGACTTGTGTGCCGATCAAAGCGGATGACATTGCCGGACTGAAGGCATTTGCCCTCAAAGAGCAGATCGATCTGACCGTGGTCGGCCCTGAAGCTCCGCTGGCGCTCGGCATTGCCGATGAGTTCAGAAAAGCACGGCTGAAAATATTCGGCCCTACGAAGGCTGCCGCCCGCTTGGAAGCCAGCAAGAGTTTTTCCAAGGAGATCATGGCTGCCAATCATATTCCGACGGCCACCGCGCGCAGCTTTGAGCAGATGGATCAGGCGCTGGCCTATCTGGATGCTCAGCCCGTTCCGATTGTGGTGAAGGCGGACGGCCTTGCGCAGGGCAAGGGGGTGGTGGTAGCCACGACCCGAGAAGAAGCCAAGCAGGCAGTGCGCGATGCCATGGAGAAATCCGTCTTCGGCCAGGCCGGACAGCGCGTGTTGATAGAAGAGTTTCTCGACGGTGAAGAGCTGACCATCATGGCGTTTACGGATGGAAAGACCGTCGTGCCAATGATCCCGGCGCAGGACCACAAACGAGTCGGAGACGGCGATGCGGGACCCAATACCGGCGGCATGGGCGCCTATGCGCCGGCACCGATCGCCACGGCCGCGCTTCGTGAACAGGTGACGCGGCAGGTGCTGCAGCCGACGGTCGACGCGCTGGCCCGGTTGGGCTGTCCCTTTCAAGGGGTGCTTTACGCAGGTCTGATGCTGGTCAAGGGTACGCCCTACGTGTTGGAGTTCAATGCGCGCATGGGTGATCCTGAAACGGAAGTTGTCCTTCCTCTGCTGAAGACCGATCTCGTCGATGTGATGGAAGCGGTGGTGGAGCATCGCCTCGATCAACTGGCTGTTGAATGGCGGCAGGAGACGGCCGTCTGTGTGGTGATGACCTCGCCGGGATATCCGGGATCCTACGAGACCGGTTTCCCTATTCAGGGGTTGCCGGCTCAAGCCGGTGAGTCGCCCATCGCGGTGTTTCATGCCGGAACCAAGCGGGATGCAGGGCAGGTGGTGACGGCCGGGGGGAGGGTGTTGGCTGTAGCGGCCTGGGCTCCATCGTTACTCGAGGCGCGGGCGCGCGTCTATCAGGCGGTGCCGACGATCACTTTCCAGGGACGCCACTATCGCACCGACATCGCGCATCGAGCGTTGCCGCGCACCTCGTGATTTAATCGATACAAGCCATCCCATGGCACTGGTTCTTCCCTTCACCCACCAGACCTGCGATGCCGTCCTCCCGGATGTGCTGCGAGTGTTGGCCGCGCAGGGTGTCATCGCGCTTCCTACGGAAACCTATTATGGCTTCGCCGTTCGTCCCACCGATGAGGCGGCTCTGCGGCGGCTCATGGACGTGAAAGGACGGCCGCCTGACAAGCCGATTCTCGTCCTTATCGGAGGGCGTGACCAGTTATCCGCATTGGTTGCGTCGGTTCCTCCCGCCGCGGCCCTGCTGATGGATTTGTTTTGGCCCGGTCCCTTGACCATCGTGTTTCCCGCCGCGCCCAACCTGTCGCCGTTGTTGACGGCAGGAACCGGCACAATCGGGGTGCGATGGTCTCCGCTTTCGACACTGCAACATCTGCTGGCGCAGACAGGTCCGCTCACCGGAACCAGTGCCAACCGGTCATCTGAACCGCCGTTGGATGACGCGAATGAGGTGCAACGATCGCTGGGACTACATCTTGACCTGATTCTCGATGGCGGCCGCACGCCGGGAGGACCCGCTTCCACGGTCATTGATGCCTGTGACCAGCCGCGAGTGCTGCGGGCCGGAGTGCTCCCACCAGACCGGATCCGTACGGCTCTAGAACAGCACGGGCATACACTTTCATCATGATTTGAATGTTCGTTGTGGGTATAATTCACCCACAGGGGAGGATCACTTATGCTCATTCGTTCACGTCGCGCGGTGATGGGATTGTCTGCACTCGGCTTCGGCAGTATGCTGCTGCTCGCTGGATGTGATTTCTGGCCGCCGGCTTTGCAGGCGCAGATCGAACAACTGCATTCGGAAGCCCAGCAGGCTGCGGCGGACAGGGCGCTGCTGCAAAATCAACTTAATGCCGCGAACAAGGCCAAAGAGGAACTTCAGATTCGCGTAGAAGATTTGACGCGAGTTAACAAAGAGAAGTCGGCGATGATCGCGAACCTGGAGCATACGATTGCTGCCGCGCGGGAGCGTGCTGCGAAGGTGGTAAAAACGAGCGTGGCCAAGCCGGCTGCGAAGACCGTCGTGAAGAAACCGCTGAAGTCCTCTCCCAAGGCGAGTGTGAAGTCGTCAGTCAAACCGACGAGTTCCAAGAAAACGAAATCCACCCAGGCCAAACGCGTCACTCCGTAGCGCGATCCCCGCCATTTATCCCTGTCCTGTGTGGAAAGGGCACGCAGGACTGCGCGCAGACTCGGGAATCGGTCCTGTCAGGAAACTGCGGATGTGGTTCTCTCGGTCAGGCTAGGTGCTTGATGAGGATGAGGAACCCGAACTGGATGTTCCGCTCCCGGTCGTGCTCGTGCTGCTCGTCGTCGTCGAGCTGCTTGCCGCCGGCGTGGTTGTAGCCGGCGCCGCTGGTGCGGGAGACCCGGTACCTGCGCTGTCTGACGCGGCAGGAGTTTTGGTGGCGTCTGTGCTCGATGCCGCCGGTTTTTCCGATGTATCACTTCCACCCGGTTTCATCTTGTCCGAGTAGTCAGTGATATACCACCCGCTGCCTTTGAACATGATGGCAGGGGGCGAGATCAGCTTTGTCACTTCCTTGCCGCATCGAACGCATTCCTTGATGGGCTCATCCTTGATGCTTTGCTTCACCTCGAACCGGTGCGCGCAGCTGCTACAGAGATACTCATAGATTGGCACAGGTCATTCCTCCTCTGATCTCACTCCGCACAGGATTCTGATTCTTGATTCCATCGCCTGTGCGGGAACCCTTTCTACATAGCCTCGATTTCACGGCAATCAAGGGGGCGGGGGATGTTCAGATCCTGCGATCCTACACCAACCGGCGAATCGCAGCCTCGATACGGGTAAGCCCGCGCTCAATCGCTTCCATGGAGGTCGCGTAGGACAGCCGGATATGGATGTCGCTGCCGAACGGTTCGCCGGGCACCAAGGCTACCTGCGCCTCGTTGAGCAGATACGTCGCCAGGTTCGCCGCCGAGCCGATGGGCTGATCCTTCCACCGCTTTGCGAGCAGACCGCTCACATTCGGAAAGGCGTAGAAGGCTCCCGTTGGCATGCGGCAGGTGACGCCGGGCATTTTATTGAGACGTTCGACCATGAGGCGCCGCCGTCGGTCGAACTCCGCCACCATCAGCGTGGTGAACGGATTTCCGAGGCGTAGTGCTGCCACGGCGGCCTTTTGCGAAATAGAGCAGGGATTCGACGTGCTCTGACTTTGAATGTTCGCCATGGCGGTTAGCAACGCTTTCGGTCCCGCGGCATAGCCGATCCGCCAGCCGGTCATAGCATAGGCCTTCGAGACGCCGTTGATCACCACCGTGCGTGCCGCGACTTCCGGGCTCAAGCTCGCGATGCTGATGTGCCGCACGCCGTCATACAGCACCTTTTCATAAATCTCGTCTGAAATGATGACGAGGTCATGACGCAAGGCTGCGGCGGCGATGCCCTCCAGCGTTTTCCGGTCATACGTCGCGCCGGTGGGATTGCAGGGACTGTTGACGATAATGGCTTTCGTGCGCGGTGTGATTGCGGCCTCAAGCGCGTCCTGGCTGATCGTGTACCCATCCTCCTCGCGTGTACGGAGCAGGACCGGCGTGGCGTCATTGAGCAGGGTCTGGTCCTGATACGACACCCAGAAGGGGACCGGGATAATCAGTTCATCGCCCGCTTCCAGCAGGGCCTCTGCGACATTGTAGAGTGAGTGTTTGGCGCCGCAGGACACCAGAATCTGGGACTTGTCGTAGTGGAGTCCCTGTTCATCTTTCAGTTTGTCCGCAATCGCGTTGCGCAATTCATCAATGCCCGATGAGGGCGTATATTTCGTGAAGCCTGACCGAATGGCGGCCTCGGCGGCGGCCTTCACCGGTTCCGGCGTATCGAAGTCCGGTTCGCCGGACGCAAAATCGATGACATCGATTCCTTGCGCCGCCATGGCCTTAGCGGTGGCGGTAATGCTGAGGGTAGGAGAGGGCACAATACGTCCGACGCGGGCTGCCAGTTTCATCCTTTGAAACTCCGAATTCGTTCTTGGAGCCTCCGCGCCACTTCCGGGTGCACAAAATCTTGAAGCGACCCGCCGTGGCTGGCGACATCCTTAATGATGGTGGAAGAGAGATAGGAATATTCTTCACTGGGCATGAGGAACACCGTCTCGACGGTTTCCGCTAATTTTCGATTGATCAGTGCCATTTGAAACTCGTGCTCGAAATCAGAAATCGCGCGCAGTCCCCGCAGAATAGCATGGGCGCCGCTGGTACGCACGTAATCCACCAGCAGGCCTTCGAAGGTCGTGACCTCGAGGTTGGGGAGATCCTTGGTGACGAGACGCACCATCTCCAATCGTTCCTTTGTGCTGAACAGCGGGTGCTTGCTTGGATTGGGTGCGATGGCCACGATGACACGTGAGAACATTCGGAATCCACGCCGGATGATATCCGTATGACCATGCGTGATCGGGTCAAATGTGCCGGGATAGACGGCGGTCTTCATGAAGGTTGAGCTTCTTTCGGCGTGATGTGAAAGCGGGTAAGGGCCGTATCGCCATAGTCGTATCGCTTCACCTGAGAAAGCGGTCCCAGAATGGAGGGAATGTCCGCCTTCCGGCCATGTTCGATGATGACGACGGCGTCGTCGGCTAACCATCCGGCCTTCCAGTCACCCGCCATCGCAATCAATTCCGGAGTGAGCTGGTAGGGGGGATCGCAGAAGACGATGTCGTACGGGCCTGACCATTCCGTCCCACGGCGAAAAAACTGGTTGACCTGACAGGCGCAGATATTGGCGGCTTGTTCCAGCCCGCATTGCTGAAGATTAGAGTGAACGAGGCGCAACGCCTCCCGATCGGCTTCGACGAAGGTCACATGTGCCGCGCCACGACTCAGCGCTTCAATTCCAATCGAGCCGGTTCCGGCATAGAGGTCGAGTACGCGGGCTCCCGTGGTGCGCTCGCCAAGAATGGAAAAGAGGGCTTCTTTCACTCGGTCGGAAGTCGGGCGTATGGCCTGTCCCCTGGGACCTAACAACCGTCGGCCTCGATGAAGCCCTGCGATGACGCGCATGATCGTATTCGGGTGAGAGCGATTCGTCTCTGGCTAAGAAGTGAGAGACTCTAACACAGCGTTTTTGAAGGGGTCAAGGTGACGGGGGCTGGCACGAAGGTGTGAGCGCTGAAAAGGTCTTCTCCCCGCCGCGGGGCGGGGAGCGCTGCAGACGTCACGGAGGAGTTCGCGCGCTTTGACGCGTGGATGGAGGCTCGCTATAATCGGGCGACACCAAGACTCGGTTCACGCGGGCTGAGGAGGTGGCCAATTCCCGGATCGTCACACCACCACATCACACTGAGAACAGAGCGGTCGTCCGCCGAATTAGCGGGTCGCAACCGGTTGAGCGTCGCGAGCGGCGAGGCTCTTCCTGCGATTGGCCGAAATCGTTCGGTCGATGATGGCGCCGCAGTTAATGCACTTCCAGGCGTAGAAAATGAGGAAGAAGTCTGAGAACCGTTCCAACATCATCATGCCTTTGCATTTCGGACATTCCATTGTTTCCTCCTGGGTGGTGACGTTTACAGCTGTGTCTGCTCTCAAGCAAGAGCTGCACCAAAATGTCAAGTCTATATATTTCAATTACTTATGTGCGATTGGTGCCATACATGACATGCGCCAGGCGTCAAGTCTCCGGCACAAAAAGGTGCGGGCTGACATTTTTTTGTCGTAGAAAGTAGGCCATGACAACCAAAAAGCCAGGGCGAGGCATCGGTGAGTGGCCGGAAACTGAACGGCCGCGCGAACGATTGCTCGCTGAGGGCGCAGAAAGCCTCTCAGATGCGCAGTTATTGGCGATTCTCCTACGGGTAGGACGGCAGGATGCCTCGGCCGTCAGTGTCGGTATGGAGGTGCTCGGCCGTGTGGGCGGGATCTTCGGACTGCTGCATTGCAGCGCTGAAGAGCTCTGTGCCATCCCCGGGGTGGGGCCGGCCAAGGCCGCTCAATTGAAGGCGGCGGTAGAAGTCGGCAAGCGAGCGGTGTCCGCTCCATTGACCACCGGAACCCGCATCAGCTCGAGCGCGGATCTTTTTAAGCATTACCACGCACGGTTGCGTGACCTTCGTCATGAGATCTTCGCGGTGGTACTGCTGGATGCCAAGAATCAGGTCATTCGCGATGTGACTATTTCCGAAGGAAGCCTGACACTGAGCATCGTGCATCCGCGGGAGGTTTTTATTCCCGCCATGCGGGCTTCAGCCGCCGGAGTGATATTCCTTCACAATCATCCCAGCGGAGATCCCACACCCAGCCAGGAAGACCGTGTGCTGACGGCCAGGCTGGTCTTTGCGGGGTCGCTTTTGGGAATTCAGGTGCTTGATCACCTTATCGTGGGCGACGGCCGCTATGTCAGTTTCGCCGACCAGGGGTGGCTCAGCGGAGAGGCTTCTAACGGATGAGCGAGGACATCCCGGTTGTGCAGAGTCCGTCGCTGCAGGACCGAACGGCACAGATTGAGAAAGGAAGGTATCGCCCACAGGGCATTCTCTAACCAGGCCCATATCGGCCGCTGACTCAGCGGAGGAGGTTATGATGAACGTTCCCCCCACCGAATCCATCAGGAATGTGGCTGTGGTATCGAATGCGGGATCGGGAAAAACATCATTGGTGGAAGCCTTGGCCTATTGTGCTGGTAGTCTCTCCGCTCCCGGCTCCATTCAAGCCGGAAGCACCGTCTCAGATTTCGAGCCGGAAGAAATTCATCATCGGACCTCCCTCAATACCGGTGTCCTTCGCTGCCTCTTCAAAGAAACAGTGCTCAATTTGTTAGATACCCCGGGATCGCCGAGTTTCGTTGCCGAGGTGCGATCGGCGTTGCGTGTGGCCGACGCGGTGGTGCTGGTGGTGAATGCGGCGACGGGCCTGCGTAGCGACCTGCAGCGAGTCTGGTCACTCATCCGGGACGCCAAGCTTCCCTGCATCGTGTTCGTCAACGGTCTGGACAAGGAGAGGACGGCCTTCGCGACAACGGTGGAGGAGGTGGCCAAAGAGTTGGACGTGGCCGTTGTGCCCTTGACCCTGCCGAGCGGCAGCGGAGAGCAGCTGAAGGACGTCGTGGATCTGCTGCAGAATTGTGTCGTGACAATGCGGCCGGATCGTCCGCAGGCGCAGCAGGCTCCGGTCCCGTCGGAGCGGCGCGAACAGGTTGACCAGGCCCGGCGTCGCGTGACCGAAGTGGTGGCGGAGGGAGATGAAGCCCTGCTTGAACGGTACCTGACAGACGGTGGATTAACGGATGAGGCCTTGCTGGGGGGATTGCGGACCGCTGTCCAACGGGGAACAGTGGTGCCCGTCATTGGAGGCTCGGCCCTGCGAAACCTGGGGGTGCACACGCTCTTACAGTGTCTCGTCGGTCTCATGCCGTCTCCGGTCGTGCGGGCGCAGGCCGTGCCGTTGCAGGGGGCCGGACCGGCTGAAGGCGGAGAGTCGATCACCAGGGAGCCACTGGTGACTGCGCCATTCTCAGGTCTGGTGTTCAAGACCATCATCGACCCATTCGTGGGTCGCCTCTCATACGTACGGGTCTGTTCGGGGACCCTGGAAGCCGATAGCAGCCTGTACAATGCGACAAGGCACGTGAAAGAACGAGGCGGCCATCTGTTCTCGATATTCGGGAAAAAGTACAGCCCGCTTTCCCGCGCGGTGGCCGGTGATATCGTTGCGATCGGGAAACTAAAAGACACTCTGACCGGCGATACGCTGTGTGATGAACATGCACCGATCCGGTACCCTGGCATTCAGGTCGGACGCCCGGTGATGGCATTTGCCATTGAGCCGAAGTCCAAGGCCGACATCGAGAAGGTGAGTCTCGGGTTACATAAGGTTATTGAAGAAGATCCGAGCCTGGAATTTATCCGCCACGTGGAGACAAAAGAGATGGTCCTCAGCGGAATGGGCCAGCTGCACATCGATGTCGCGCTGGAAAAATTGCATCGTAAGTACGGCGCGGAGGTCACGCTCCATGCGCCGAAAATTCCCTATCGTGAGACGATACGCAGTGTCGCGCAGGCACAGGGAAAGTATAAGAAACAGACCGGCGGGCACGGACAATATGGTGACTGCTGGTTGGAGGTGGGTCCGCTACCGCGTGGCCAGGGTTTTGAGTTTCAGAACAAAATTGTCGGCGGCGCCATTCCGAGAAATTTTGTACCTGCCATCGAGAAAGGTGTCATTGAGGCCCTTCATGAAGGCCCCCTGGCAGGGTATCCGGCCGTTGATGTTCGGGTGACCGTCTACGACGGCTCGTACCATGTGGTCGATTCTTCAGAAATGGCCTTCAAGATTGCCGGTTCGATGGGCGTGAAAAAGGCGCTGGAAGCGGCACACCCGATCCTGTTGGAGCCGCTCATGACCGTGGAAGTGGAGATCCCGGCCGAATGCGTCGGTGCGGTGCTCGGCGATCTCAACGCACGCCGGGGGCGTATAGTTCTGGTCGAGGCCAGCGGCCACATGGAAACGGTGAAAGCCCTGGTCCCTCAGGCCGAGATGCTCAGCTATGCCGCCGCCTTGAACTCGATGACGGGCGGTCAGGGGAGTTACGTGATGGAGTATGCGCAGTACGAGGAGGTGCCGCGGGAACTCGCGAACCGCATCATTGAAGAACACAAAGCCGAACGACACGGGGTCGCCGCTCATTGAAAAACGGCTTCCCCGATTGTGACCTGTGCCGCCTGGTCGGGTCGCGCTAATGATCGGCGGGTTTCAGTACCACGTAGAAAGCCCGCCCTTCGCGTAGCACGCGAAGGAGAATCGTGTCGCCACGTTTGACCTTGGCGACGGCGATCGTGAATTCTCCCACCGTCCCGGTGTCGACACGGTTGACTTCTTTGATCAGATCGCCTTCTCGCAAACCCTCGGCCTGAGCCAGGCTTCCTGCATCCACCTTGGAAATCAACACACCACGGCTCTCGTTGAGACGGAATTTTTCAGCCAAGCCCGCCGTCAAGTCCTGGACGTCGATCCCCAGCTTCAAGTCGGTCTTGCTCTGTGGTAAAGAGGCCGTGACCACCGCGTCCCGGCGCTCGCTTAATGCCACATTTAAATTGATCCGCTTGCCGTCCCGTACGACTTCAACGCGGGTGGTGGAGCCGGGGTCCAATGCTGCGACCAGGCGCGACAGTTTATTCGGGGTATCGACGAGCGCGCCATCGACCTTGGTGATCACATCGCCGGGCTTGATCCCGGCCAGCGCCGCTGGGTCCCGCTCAAACACTTCATTGACCAGGACGCCTTCGTTCTCGTCCACGCCGAATTTGCTTGCCAGGTCCGGAGTCAGAGGTTGCAGGCCGACGCCCAGCCACGCTCGCACAACCTTTCCTTTCGAGATGAGCTGGTGCATCACCTGCTTGGCCATGTTGGAAGGGATTGCGAACCCGATGCCTTGTGCAAAGTTGATAATGGCCGTATTGATCCCGATGATGTCGCCGCGCAGATCGAAGAGTGGCCCGCCGGAGTTGCCGGGGTTGATGGAGGCATCGGTCTGGATAAAGTTTTCATAGCGGGAGAGGTTGATGTTCTCCCGCCCGATTCCGCTGACCACGCCGAGTGTGACCGTACGATCCAGCCCGAAGGGATTTCCGACGGCCAGCACCCATTGACCGACCTTCACACCGGAGGAGTCCCCGAAATGGGCGGCGGGGAGGGGGTGGTCGGTCGTCACTTTCAGGACGGCCAGATCGGTGTCGGGATCTTTGCCGATCACTTGCGCAAACAGTTTGGTCTTATCTGAAAGGCGAACCTCTACCTCCGAGGCGTCGCCGACAACGTGGTTGTTCGTAATGATATGGCCGACTGCATCAATGATGACACCGGACCCGGAGCCTGTTGAGCTCGGGACGCGTTCTCCAGATCCATCTCGTGCGCGGCCTGTGGCCTGAATGGGGAAGATGCTGACGACCGAGGGCTTGGCCTCCTCGGCAAGATCCGTGATGACGGTCTGCAGTTCCTCGAGCAGGCGCAATCCGGGAGATGTTTTACGTGGAGCGGAACTGAGGTCAGCGGTGGCCAGGGCGGGGACGGAACTTCCGAACAACCATCCGGCGAGGCTGAGGCTGACAATCGTGACTGCCGAAAACAAGATCCGTGTCTTCATGGTAGGGCAAGCTCCAGGACCGTACCGGTGTCTGACTATGCGTCAGAATACCAGATTCTCGCGTGACGGCGAAAGCAAGGAACCGCCTAGGCCGTTTTAGAGGCGGCCGGTCGTTGGAAATGGGGCAGCCAGTGGGCCAGGTCATGGCGGAGGCCGACGAGAATGACAATGTCATCGGGCCGGAGTGTCATGGAATTGGAGAGGGGCAGGAGAAATGGGCCACGAAAGACGGCGGCAATATGAGTGGTGGCCGGCAGGTCGAATTCACCGATCGGATGGCCGATAACCGGTGCGCCGCGCGCCACCACGACGCGTTCGATGGCGGCGTCACGCAGACCCAATTCGCGCTGCATGGTCAGGAGGTCTTCATGAGCCAGTTCGATCTTGAGTTCGCGAATCTGGCGTTCGACCTGCTGTAAGGAAGCCTGCTGTCCTTTGATGCGGTCGGATGCGGTGCGAATCGCATCCTGCAACGGCGCATAGTCAGCCGGAGCAATCGGCTGCATTCCTCCGACAGGTTTGGCCGTCAGCGTTGCGACGCGTTGTCCGACCTGCCGGTGGATGATGTGAATCTGGTTCAGAATGGTCGTGGCCTGGCTGTGCAGGCGCAGGATATGGACCTTGCGGTTCACGCGTTCGGCGATGGCGACAATCGTCTCATAGAGGGCGCTGCCAGTGAGGGAGAGTTCTTTGCGGATGCGAGCCAACAGCTCAAATGACAGCATCGTAGTGGTGTCTGATAAGATATATTATGTCAACTTGACTGTCCGATGCGCGATTCCGTCCCACTCCACAATCGAATGAGATTGTCCTTATGCCTCGCCCAAATCAGGATACTGACGACACAGGCAAATCCGATAAACAGCCATGAGCGATGGAATAACAATGCGACGACGGGAAACATCGCAAAGGCAAACAATGCGCCGCCCGACGAATACTTCCACAGAAATACGGCACCGATCCAGAGGGCCATCAATGTCAGTCCGATCCACGGAGCGACTCCCAGGGCTGCGCCCAACGCCGTGGCCACGCCTTTTCCGCCCTTGAATCCAAGAAACACTGAGTGCAGATGGCCGATGATCGAGGCCAGCGCGACCCAGAGAATGGCCGCTTCCTGATGAAACACCATGGTGGCCACCCACCCTGCCAGCCATCCTTTTCCAATGTCGCCGAGCAGGGTCAGCACACCGGCTTTTTTTCCGCTCACACGCAGGACGTTGGTGAAGCCCACATTTCTGCTGCCGGCCGTCCGTGGATCGACGGCGCCTAAGAGGCGTGATACCACGACCCCAAAAGGAATCGATCCGATCAGATAGCCGAGGAGGATGAGGAGACCGATGAGCCAGGGATTGTCCATCACCGAGTGACTGCCGCCGGGTTGTCCACCTACAGACCTTTTGCTCCGACTTGCCGCCAGAAACTCCAGACATATTGTGCGCCGGACACATAGCCCAGAATCAGAGAGAGGTACAGAGTGACGATGCCTGCGAGGTGCAGGTTGCCGATGGTCTCGACGACCGTCCCCTCAAGCACCAGCAGAACGATGGCGATGACCTGCAGCGCCATTTTGTATTTGCCGGTCACTTCGGCGGACATGATCAGTCCCTCAGAGGCGGCGATCGCCCGGAGGCCCGTGACGGCCACCTCCCGCGCGATAATCAGAATTGCCACCAGCGCGCTGACACGGTCGACCTGCACCAGCAGGATCAGCGCGGAGAGCACAAGCAGTTTGTCGGCAATGGGATCCAGGAGTCGTCCGAGTTTGGTGATCTGGCCGGTTTTTCTCGCGACGTATCCGTCCAGCAGGTCCGTTACGGCCGCCACGACGAACACGATCGCCGCGGCCAAGGCGCGATCCGGCGTGGGATCGATCAGTAGCATGACGAAGACCGGGATCAGAAGAATCCGGACGAGCGTCAGCACGTTGGGCAGATTGATGTTACTTTCCTGCCCTGCCGACCGCATCAGTACCAGTCCTGCTTCTTTCCAGTTCTCTGCCATGGCCGCTTAGCCTCGTCGTGCGAAAGGGTTCCCCTATACAATGCCGTGTTTGAGCAGGTCATGCAAGTGAATCACCCCGGCCAGGCGATTCGGTGGTTCGATAACTACCAGCGCCGTGATGGAAAACTGTTCCATCAGCGCGACGGCGGTGGTGGCCAGTTCGTCCGGTCCGATAGTCTTGGGATGCCGGCTGGCGAGGTCACCGGCTGTGACGTTGCCGAAGTCTCCGCCGGCCTGAATGAAGCGCCGTAAGTCACCGTCTGTTACGATTCCGTACAGGGCTCCCTTCGCATTGACGACCGTTGTCAGACCGAGTTTCTTCGAGGTCATCTCCAGAATCGTATCTGCGCCCGACACGTTGTCGCGCACGCGCGGCAGGTGGTCGCCATGCTGCATGAGGTCACGCACTTTCACCAGCAGCCGCCGCCCCAGGGTGCCGCCGGGATGGAACTGCGCGAAATCGTCGTGCTTGAAGCCGCGCTTTTGCAGCAACGCGACTGCGAGTGCATCACCCATGGCGAGGGTGGCGGTGGTGCTGGCCGTTGGGGCCAATCCCAGCGGGCAGGCTTCCTCATTGACGGACACATCCAGCGTGACATCGCTGTTCTTCGCCAGCGTGGACGCCATTTTTCCCGTCATGCCCACGACGGAAATATTCATGCGTTTCACGAAGGGCAACAATTGAAGAACTTCCTGAGTCTCGCCGCTATTGGAAATGGCAATTAACACATCCCGGCGAGCCAACATGCCCAGGTCGCCGTGGATACCCTCGGCCGGATGCAGGAAGAAGGATGGCGTGCCCGTACTCGCCATGGTCGCGGCGATTTTTTGCCCGATCAAGCCTGATTTCCCCATGCCGGAAATGACCACCTTGCCCGTGCAGCGATACAGGATGTCGACGGCTTGGGCGAAACGGCCATCGAGGCGCGCTGTCAGATCCTGGACGGCGCGTGCTTCGATCTCCAAGACGCGTCTCCCCTCCCGCACACTGGCATCCTGCGAGGGCCTTCCGGCGCCACGCTTGGGCGTTGTTGATGCGGCGGACCCGGTTATTTTGCGGCTGCGTCCCATATACGTAATACCCGTTCGAGAAGTGATTGGAGCATATGCAGCGGAACCATGTTCGGTCCGTCCGAGAGGGCAGAATCGGGGTCCGGGTGCACTTCCATAAAGAACCCGTCGCAACCGGCTCCTGCCGCTGCGCAGGCCAAAGGTTCGACGAACTCACGCTGCCCGCTGGATTTCGTGCCGCCTCCGCCCGGCAGTTGCACACTATGCGTCGCGTCGAAGACCACGGGGTAGCCAAAGCGGCGCATGATCGGAAATGAGCGCATGTCGACGACCAGATTGTTGTAGCCGAATGAGGAGCCACGCTCGGTCAGCACAATGCGGCGATTGCCGCACTCTTCCACTTTTTTGACGGCGTTGCCCATTTCCGGCGGTGACAGGAACTGCCCCTTCTTGATGTTCACGACCTTGCCGGTCTTCGCAGCGGCGATCAACAGGTCGGTCTGGCGGCAGAGAAACGCAGGAATCTGGAGAATGTCCACGACGCGGCCGGCCTCCGTCGCCTGCTCTTCCGAGTGAACGTCGGTGAGAACCGGCACGCCGAGCTGTTGCTTGACCTTGGCGAGCACGGCCAAGCCTTTCTCTAATCCCGGTCCGCGAAAGGAGGTAATTGAGGTGCGATTGGCCTTGTCGAAGGACGACTTGAAGACGTAAGGCATGCCGATCGTTTTGGTGATCTCGGCAATACGCCCTGCCGTATCCATGACGAGTTGCTCGCTTTCAATCACGCAAGGTCCCGCGATCAAAAACGGCCGATGCCCCGCTCCAATCTTAAATTGTCCGAGATCAACTTCGTACGCCATATTCTCCGAGTTGTTGAGGGCACGCGAGATGCTCAAACAGGTTCTTCAACGAGGCCGCAGGTGATGACAAGACCGGAGGCGTAGCCCCTGGCTACGTTGAGGATCTTGTCGAATCGAGAACGAAGTTGAGAGCCTGTTTCAGCATCTTCGCTCAGTGGCCGCACTTGCGCCGTAATGCCGCCCCCACAAATCCGCTAAACAGCGGGTGCGGGTGGTGCGGCCGCGACTTGTACTCCGGGTGAAACTGTGTGGCCAAAAACCACGGGTGGTTTTGCAGTTCGACAATTTCAACCAGGCGGCCGTCCGGTGACAGACCGCTCAGAATCAGCCCCTTGGCCGTTAATTGCTCGCGATAGGCATTGTTGAATTCATACCGGTGACGGTGTCGTTCCCGCACCTCGTTCACGCCATAGGTCTTCTGCGCCAATGTGCCTTCGCCCAGTTTGCAGGCATAGGCTCCGAGCCGCATGGTACCGCCTTTGTCGTTGACGGATTGCTGGTCGGACATCAGATGGATGACCGGATGCGGCGTCTTGTCATCGAACTCCGCGCTATTGGCGCCCTTCAGGCCGGCGACGTTCCGTGCAAATTCGATGGTGGCGCATTGCATGCCCAGACAGAGGCCGAGGAATGGAATCTGATGTTCGCGCGCATATTGGATGGTGATGATCTTGCCTTCGATCCCTCGTGATCCGAACCCGCCGGGAATAAGGATGCCGTCTGTCTCACGCAAGATTCGCTCTGTCCCCTGGCGTTCCACGTCTTCTGATTCGATCCACGTGACGTTCACGCGGGTCTCGTGGTCGATCCCGCCGTGCACCAGGGCCTCCGCCAGGCTCTTGTAACATTCCTTCAGCCCGGCGTATTTTCCCACGAGCGCGATCGACACTTCGTGTTTGGGGTGCTTGATCTTTTGCACCATCGCGTCCCATTCGCGCAGATTGGGCGGGCCGGTTTCCAGCTTCAGCTGCCGCAGGATCAGGTCATCCAACCCTTCTTTGCGGAACACGATCGGCACTTCGTAGATGGTCTCGACATCCTTGGCTGTGATGACCGCATCCTTCTCCACATTGCAGAACATGGCGATCTTGGCCTTGAGTTCAGGCGGCAGGTATCGATCGGTCCGGCACAGCAGGATGTTCGGCTGAATACCGATTTCGCGCAGCTTGTTGACGGAATGCTGGGTCGGTTTGGTTTTCAACTCGCCGGCGGCGCCGATGTACGGCACGAGAGTCAAATGCACATACAGGACGTTCTCGCGGCCCACGTCGTAAGGAATCTGCCGAATAGCTTCCAGAAACGGCAGGCTTTCGATGTCGCCGACGGTGCCGCCGATCTCCACGATTGTGACGTCCATGCCTTGGGAGGTCCGCATGATGCATTGCTTGATCTCATCGGTCACATGCGGAACGACTTGCACCGTTCCCCCGAGATAATCTCCGCGCCGTTCCTTCGTGATGACGGAATGGTAAATCCGGCCGGTCGTGTAATTATTCTCGCGCGTCAGCGTGAGAGAGGTATACCGCTCATAGTGGCCCAGATCGAGGTCGGTTTCGGCCCCGTCTTCCGTGACGTAGACCTCGCCATGCTGGTAGGGGTTCATGGTGCCCGGATCCACGTTGATGTAGGGATCGAGCTTTAAGAACGTGATCTTCAGCCCACGGCTTTCCAGTAAATTACCGATGGACGCGGACGCCAGTCCTTTTCCGAGCGACGATACGACACCCCCGGTCACAAAGATCAGTTTGCTCATCGTGGCACCTTCTTGTGAATGCGGTCTACCGTCATGGTTGAGTCATTCCGAGTTCGGCGGTTCGGGCGCGCAGTTGTGCGAGCGCGCCGGGTACGTCCTCGGGGCTATCGATGCGCAACGACATCTGAGCAGTTTCCCAGACGCGAATCCGGATCCCATTCTCCAGCGCGCGGAGTTGTTCGAGTTTCTCCGCCTCTTCCAAGGTCCCGGTCGGCAATGCAGCCAGGCGCGTGAGAGTCTCACGGGTGTAGATGTACAAGCCCAGATGAATGAAATGTAAACCCGGCACGGCTCCCCGTTTTGGATCGTCTCGCACCAGTGGGATTGGAGCTCGCGAAAAATATAGCGCGTTGCCTCCCCGGTCGGTTGTCACCTTGACCACTCCGGAGTTGTGGAGGTCCTGGTCGGAATCAATCCGGCGTTTCAACGTACCCATGGCTGCGTCGCTGGCCAGAAACGGCTCCACCAGATCCGTGATGAGGTCAGGATGGAGCAGGATTTCATCCCCCTGCAGATCGACGAAACAATCGCCGCCGCGCATGTGAGCGACGGCGGCCACGCGGTCGGTACCGGTGCGATAGGGCTCCGACATCATGAGGACCTGGCCTCCGAATCGTTCGACCGCGGCCTTGATCCGCTCATCATCCGTGGCGACCAGCACCTCATCCACGGCGCGGCAGGCCTTGGCCTGCTCATACACGTGCTGGATCATCGGCTTGCCCAGCAGGTCGACCAGCGGTTTGCCGGGAAACCGTGAAGACCCGTACCGGGCGGGAATGACCACCGTTACAGAACGTTTCACGTCAACTCTGTCCCAGGGCATCCGTGAGTTGCGCGGCGGTGACGGTGGCGGTACCGATCATGCCGACCACCACGCCGGCGGCTTGATTGGCGAGCACAGCCGCTTCCCGCATGCTGGCGCCGGTCGAAAGCGCGAGGGCCAGGGTTCCGACGACGGTGTCGCCGGCACCGGTCACGTCGTAGACCTGTCGGGCACGCGTGGGGATATGCCAATGGTCGCCATGGCCCTGGTACACGCTCATGCCGCGCTCGCCTCTGGTCACCAGTACGGTCTGGCATCCCAATCGTTGGCGGAGGACCATGCCGGCCTTATTGATCGTCTTGTCATCCTCTCCTTGCACGCCAGCGGCTTGAGTCGCCTCAAGGTGGTTGGGGGTCACGACGGTCACACCCTTGTAGTAGCTGAAATGTTCCACCTTGGGATCGACGACGATCGGAATCTTGCGCTGTCCCGCCAGGCGAGTCAACTCCGTCATGAGCGACGCCGTGACCACGCCTTTGGCATAATCCGACACCACCAGACAGGAGAGTTCTTTTAATCGCGATTCGACGTAACGAAGGATACGACGTTGCAGGAGGGCCGAGAGCTCATTGCGGCGCTCGACGTCATACCGAACGATTTGTTGATTATGCGCAACCACGCGGGATTTTCTCGTCGTCGGCCGGCTCTGATCGATGATGACCCCGCCTCGTCCCTGCCGGCGCCCTCCCAACTCTTTCAGAAGCAACCGCCCGCTTTCGTCCGCTCCGATGACGCCACAGATATCCGCCTGGCCGCCAAGCGCCAGAATGTTGTTGAAGACGTTCGCCGCGCCGCCCAACTTGAGTGATTCGGACTCGACGTGCACAACCGGCACCGGCGCTTCCGGAGAAATCCGGCTCACGCGGCCCCACACATAGTGATCCAGTATCAAGTCTCCGATGACCAGCACGCTGGCCCGGGGGAAGCGCTGAATATAGGAACTGAGTGCGGCCTGCTCGACCACGACGTCCTCACCCGACTGCCCGTTTGACGTTCCGGCATGGCCGGATCGTCCTATTGGATGGCTTTTCCTAACCTTTCCCATCGTACCCATTCCGTCCACGATCCTTGGCCGCTCCACGACCAGTAAATGCGAAATGCTTTGCCGCGCACTTTTTCTGTGCGGACGTACCCCCAGAAACGACTATCAAGACTGTGATCCCGATTGTCTCCCATCACGAAATACGCGTCTTCCGGCACCGTGACGGGACCGAAATTGTCACGAGGGCTGATGTGCCCGTCATGCACGGGAGGATCGGTATGCTGCGTAAAGGCCTGGTCATTAAACGGCGTCCCGTTGATGTGCACGATTTTGTTTCGCACCTGAATGGTGTCGCCGGGCAGCCCGATCACCCGTTTGATAAAGTCCTTGTCTTCATCTTCGGGGAATCGAAACACGATGATATCGCCGCGTTGGATTGATCCGAACGGAATCAGCGTCCGCGAGGAATAGCAGGTCACCGGAGGGAAGCCCGGTTGAAATTTGCAGTCGGTCGGCCACTGCAGACCGTAGGACAACTTGCTGACCAGAATATGATCGCCGACCAGCAGCGTGGGAATCATCGACCCGGAGGGAATCTTGAATGCCTGGACGACAAAGACACGAATGGCGAACGCGAGCAGCATCGCGATGATGATCGCTTCGGTATATTCGCGGAGGATAGACTTGTGGCTCGGTTGCTCAGCCATGACGAGGCGAGGTTCGCCGGTCGCTGGTTCTGCGGGTGTGGGGGGCGTTACCGGTCCGGTCGTCGCGGGAACATCATCGGGGCGTGCATTGGGGTCGACGCTCATTCCTCGCCCACCTTGAGGATGGCCAGGAACGCTTCTTGTGGTACTTCCACGCGTCCCACCGCTTTCATGCGTTTCTTGCCTTCCTTCTGCTTGTCCCACAGTTTGCGCTTGCGGGAAATGTCGCCGCCGTAACACTTGGCCGTCACATTCTTCTTGATGGCGCCGATGGTTTCACGGGCAATGATCTTGTTGCCAATCGCCGCTTGAATGGCGATTTCGAACATCTGCTTGGGAATGAGTTCTTTCATTTTCTCCGCGACCTGACGGCCGCGTTGATAGGCCCGTTCCTTGTGCGTGATGAACGACAATGCATCCACCGGCTCGCCGTTGAGCAGGATATCCAATCGCACCAGCTCGGACTCGCGGTAGCCCAGGAGTTCATAGTCGAGCGATGCATATCCCTGCGTCTTCGATTTCAGTTTGTCGTAGAAGTCCAGGATGACTTCGTTGAGCGGTAGTTCATACGCGATGACCACGCGGGTCGGATCCAGATAATGGATGCTCCGTTGAATACCGCGACGTTCCTGGCACAATTGCAGCAACGTCCCGAGGTAGCGTTCCGGCGCGATGAGCGTGGCCAGAATGAACGGTTCTTCGAACGAGGCGATGGAGCTCGGTTCGGGCAATTCCGCGGGGTTATTCAGTTCAAGTACATCCCCGCCGGTGGTCAGGATCCGATAGATGACGGTCGGCGCGGTGGTGATGAGTGTCAGTCCGTATTCGCGCTCAAGCCGCTCCTGAATGATTTCCATGTGGAGCAGGCCAAGAAATCCACATCGGAATCCGAATCCCAGCGCCAGGGAGGTTTCCGGCTCGTAGATGAAGGACGAGTCGTTCAGCCGCAATTTGAGGAGTGCATCCCGTAGATCTTCGTAGCGGGCGGTGTCCGTCGAATAGAGCCCGCAAAAGACCAGCGGTTTGACTTCCTTGTAACCGGGGAACGGTTGGTCGGTCGGGCGGACGGCATCAGTGAGCGTGTCACCGATCTTGACGTCAGCCACTTCCTTCATGTTGGCACAGAGATAGCCGACCTCTCCCGTCAGGAGTTGGGTGCCCTTGGTACGCTTCGGCGTGAACTGCCCGACTTCCGTGACTTCAAACAATCGATCATTCGACATGACCTTGATTTTCATGCCGGGGCGGACGGAGCCGTCGATGATGCGGGTCAGGACGATCACGCCTTGGTAATTGTCGAACCATGAATCGAAAATCAGCGCCTTGAGCGGACGAGTCGGATCACCGGACGGCGGAGGAATTCGTTTGACGATGGCCTCGAGCACCTCCGGGACGCCCAGTCCTTCCTTCGCGCTGACCAGCATGGCATCGCTGGCATCCAGCGTCAGCACGTCGGAGATCTGTTGTTTGGTACCCTCTACGTCGGCGCTCGCGAGGTCGATCTTATTGATGACCGGAATAATCGTGTGATGGTTACCCATGGCCAGGTTCACGTTGGCGATGGTCTGGGCCTGGACGCCTTGCGTCGCATCGACGAGCAGCAGGGACCCCTCGCAGGCCGCAAGACTGCGCGAGACTTCGTACGTAAAGTCGACGTGACCCGGCGTATCGATCAAATGCAGTAAATAGGTCTTCCCGTCCTGCGCCTTGTAGCGGATGGCCACTGCGTGAGCTTTGATCGTGATACCACGCTCACGCTCCAGGTCCATCGCATCGAGGATCTGCTCTTTCGCTTCTCGGGCAGTGACTGCACCAGTCGCGTCTAGGAGCCGGTCGGCGAGGGTCGATTTACCGTGATCGATATGGGCGATGATCGAGAAATTTCGGATGAGACTTTGCAAATCCTGGCTCATGTTCCCCAAAATCGGTTCATTATAGTGACCGCTTCCAAGGTTGTCAAAGAAATCGCCCGCCGGTATAATCCGCGCGCGTTGCGGCGTTTCACGCAGTGAACAGTCCCCTGCCGCGCGTTCATTCCCTCACACTCCGGCATGACATGACACGCACATCCAAACGCTCCCCGCTTGCCGCATGGGACCATGCGTATCTCTGGCATCCCTTCACGCAGATGCAGGAATGGGAACAGGATACTCCGTTGATCATCGAAAAGGGGAAAGGGTCCTATCTCATCGACACCGAGGGTCGGAAGTATCTCGACGGCACGTCCTCTATCTGGGTCAACCTCCACGGGCATCGGCATCCTCGCTTGGATCGGGCGCTCACGGGGCAGCTGAAGCAGATCGCGCATTCCACGTTTCTGGGCCTATCCAATCCGCCGGCAATTCGGTTGGCCCGCGAACTCATCCGCCTGGCGCCGAAAGGTCTTCGACGGGTCTTTTATTCAGACAACGGCTCGACGGCGGTCGAGGTAGCGCTCAAAATGGCGGTGCAGTACTGGCAGCAGCGAGCGCCGAAGGCCGGACCGAAGCAGTCGTTTCTGCATTTGAAGATGGCCTACCATGGCGACACGGTCGGCGCCGTGAGTGTGGGCAATATCGAGTTGTTTCATGCACGCTTCAAGCCCCTCCTCTTTCCCACGCATCAGGTCGATCCGCCCTACTGTTACCGGTGTCCGCTGAATCTCACCTACCCGGATTGCCGGATGGCCTGTCTTGATCCGCTCGAAGCCCTCCTCAAGACACGTCACCGCGAGTTAGCCGCGGTGATCCTCGAACCGCTGGTCCAGGCGGCCGCGGGAATGATGGTGGCGCCGCCCGGCTATCTCAAGCGCGTGCGCGAGCTCTGTACGCAGTACCACGTGTTGTTGATCGTCGATGAAGTGGCGACCGGCTTCGGGCGGACCGGAAAAATGTTCGCATGCCAACACGAAGGCGTAACACCTGACCTCATGGCGATCAGCAAAGGGTTGACCGGAGGGTATATGCCCCTGGCCGCAACCTTGACGACGGAGGAGATCTATCGCGCTTTCCTCGGGCGGTATGACGAGTGGAAGACCTTCTTTCATGGCCATAGTTATACCGGCAATCCTTTAGGCTGCGCGGTGGCCCTGGCCAATCTCGACATCTTCCGGCGCGAACAGACACTTTCACAGGTGCGAAAAAAGTCTCGCCTGCTCGCGCGGCTATTGCGTCCGTTGGCCGATTTGGAGCATGTGGGCGACATTCGCCAATGCGGCTTCATGGTCGGGATCGAATTGGTGGATGATCGCCAGACGAAACGCCCCTATCCGCTCGAGTTGCGGATCGGCCATCGTGTGGCCAACGCGTGTAGAATCCGTGGACTCCTCCTGCGGCCGCTCGGCAACATCATTGCGCTAGTGCCGCCCCTTTCAATCAACACTCAGGAGCTCACCAGGATGGTGGCAATTTTGAACAAGGCGATCCGCGAGACGACCGAAGAAAACCTCGCCTTACGCTAGAAGCGCCCGTCATTCCCGCTGATTTCTTCTCACGTCCCACGCCTTCTCAACGTTCACGTCGGAACAGTTCACCGACGGTTTTGTGCACCTCCGCGAGGACCAGGGAGTGTGAAAATCGAGTGCTACACTTGATTTCATGCTGCTTCACGCCATCTCCTCGACGAGCTTCTTTTCATGACGTCCAGCCGGATCATCCGGATCCTGTTCCTCCTGCTGTTCCTGCCGCCAGTGGTTCAGGCGGAAGACGTGTCACAGTCGGAGCTGTTGCTGCAACGCATTCAGTTCAGCGATACCGCTCGCGAGTCGGGCACCTCGGCCATCCCATTTTCTATCGCCTCTCCGGTGTTGCATACCTCATTTCAGGCGACGTCGTTTGCTCCTCCGACGACTTCCACCAGGCTGAAAGATCTCGTTCCTGATTCGGAACGGCCCCAGACCAAGGGCCTCGGCGCGAATTCCACCTGGCTTAAAGGACAGCTGACGGCGGAAGGTGAAGTGGCAAACAATGCGACGAATGATGCGGGCGTCTCATCCCGTATTGATCAACGCGATGACGGAGCCAAACGCATGGTGCGCATGGCGCTGACCGGCACCAATGGACCGGTTCGTTATGGCGTCAATTATCGCTCGGCGGGAAAAGCGTTCTTCAATTCGCCGGATCAGACGGTTCGCGAAATGTGGGCCGAATGGGGGATGGGGATTGCCAAGGTTCGGAGTTCGTCCGGACAAACTTGGAACAATGTCGATTTGGAACCCAACCGCGCGCGCATTCAGCAGAACGTGAACCGCATCGGAGTGGCCCTGGTAAAGCCGGCCTGGCCGGAATTGAGCCTGACCTATGCGCGTAGTGCCCTGGCGAGCACCTTCACTCCGGCAGGCATGATACCGCAACGCAGTCAGAGCAACAGTATGGAAGCAGCTCTGGCCTACACGGGCCTGACCTGGAACGCCAAGCTCTCTTCGAGTTACATCCTGACGAATGATGAGATGCGAGGCGGAGCCCAGTCCACGACATTCGCGCAGACCCTGGTGGCGACCTATCGTCCGTTCAATACCCTCACCCTCGCCCCGACTCTCAGCTACCGCACGGAAACGCAAAGCTGGTCCGGCGCGAAGGTCCAGACGCCGATGGCCTCCGTGTCATTGTTCTACAAGCAGAGTCAGCGGCTGCTGGTGAGTGCGATGGGAGGGTATACGAGCACGACGTCGAGTGATGGATTGATTGAAACGGAAAGCATCGTAGGCCGGGGAATGTTTGCGTTCCACCTGAACCCGATTTATGGCCACCCGACAACGATTTCTCTGGAAGCGTCCTATGTCAACACGACCAATCGGGCGGTTGCTGGGGTCGATACCGAAGATCTTTCCGGGTTGGTGCGGATTCTCGTCGCAGCTCTGTAGTGGTATGGCGGATCTGTCGTCCGGCTGAGTGCACGCGGGGCGTCTCGCTAGGCTCCTCCCGCCGACGTGTCGCCCGCCGCGAGGCGGTTGATGGCGGACGGCGTGAGCACAATGCGCTCTCCGGTGGTGACCCCTTCACGAATCGTGACCTGAGTATCAGTCATGCTGTCGATCGTCACGGCACGTTCCTCGAATCCCCCCGCCTCACGCTGCACCACGATCCATTGTCTGCCGGACCGGTCAAGCACTGCCTGTCTGGGGATCACAATCTTCGGGCGCATGGTGTGGCCTGCGACGGTCAGCCGTGCGAACATTTCCGGTTTCAGGCGGCGGTCTGTATTCGAGACGGTCGCGCGAATTTTGATGGTCCTTGTGGCCGGATCCACCACATCGCCGATGACCGCAATCTTCGCTGGAAATTCGATACCAGGGTAGGCCTCGACCGTCATGGTTGCGACCGTGCCCGCTCTGATTCCGGACAAGTCATGCTCATACACATCCGCTACAACCTGCAGCCGGTCCAGGTTCGCCACGGTAAACAGCGGCGTGTCTGAAGCCGTTCCCACGATTTGTCCCGGCGTGACGTTGCGTTCCACCACTGTTCCCGTCAATGGGCTCCGGAGTTCGAAGCGCGAGGTGATCTGTTGCTGCGCCAGCGGTTTGCTGAGTTCGGCGGCCGGCACGCGGAGAGAGAGGAGTCGTTCCTTAGCTTGCTTGAATTCTGCCCGTTCGCGGTTCAAATCGTTTTCCGCATGCTCGAGGTCTTTCAAGGACATCGCCTGGGCATCGTACAAATCTTTTGTCAGTTCATAGTTCCGCTCGGCCAATCCCAACTCGGAAATTTCTTCGACGTAGGCCGCATAGGCACGGGCGATATCGGCCGCATCGATGACCATTAAGACGTCTCCGGCTTTGACTGCCTGGCCGAGTTTCACCCTCACGTCCAACACCGGTCCCTGGAGCGGCGAGGAGATTTTTGAAAATCCGTCTTCCGCATACGTCACTCGGGCCGACAGGGTCAGGGCCGGAAGTGCGGCGGACGTGTCGATCCGCATCGTCTGAATGTCAGGCTGGCGGCTGGCCGCAACCGGAGGTAGGACCGGCTTGGCCGAGGGCGCAGGGGGATCAGGGCGTGTGCAGGCGATAAGGGTCAGGCCGACGAAGACGAACGATAGGCTGTGCAGGGGTCGGTTCATGAAACTCAGTGTCCTCTTCTCTAGTATCGGTCGATCTGGCTCCGGAGCATAGTCCCCGCTTGGGCTGGTTGGTCCAGGCTTGTCGGGCGATCATCTCGAATGCACCGGTTTCCTCATCCTGGATCCCCCTAGTCGCTCGGGTCGCTAAAGGACGGAACTCAGTCACACAGGAGAGCCGGAACAGGGTGATCAGTTGCGGGTTGAGGAACAATTGCCCAGAAAGATCAGTCTGTTCCACGACAACCAGGCCCTTCAGCTGAGCCTGCTTATTCTCTATGTCATTAAAACATCGACAACTTTCGCCTGTCAATTGAACAGGATCGGCATGGGTAGCGGCGGTTCCCGGCGGAGATCGTGAGGATTCCGAGGGCTAGCTGAGCTCTATCCGTGCACCCCGAGCCACGTTCAGCCGGTCGGCGGCGCGCCCCTCCTTCAGAAATATCTCTAGGTAACCATTGCTATTGATCAGTGCTTGAGGGGTATCGGCCGATCCCTCCGCGTAGCTTCGTGCCAGGCCGTCGATGGTGAGCCCGCCGATACGAATATACGGTTCGGAGCGTTTCGTAACTCCCCGGACTTCTCGGATGTGGTACTGGGTGAGATTGGAGATCACATTGCCGAAGCGATCGATGTAGGCGATCTCTCCAGCCATGACATGTTTGTCCCAGCCCGGCTCGGAAATCGGGAGGCGTTCATAGTTGGGGACGAGCCGGCCGAACGATCCGATCGGTTGGCCTTTGGTCAACCAGGCTGCTGCCGGGGCGAAGAGGTCACGCCCGTCGAAGGTGGCACCTTCGGAATCCAGTCGATACTGCCGGTTTTCGAGATGCCGTACCTCGACCCCGTTTTCTTCCTGGCACACGTGGGTCAACAGGCCATTGTCCGGCGCGAGGAAAAAATAGCGTGAGGACGACACGAGCAGCGGGCGCCTGGTGGTGCCTACGCCCGGATCGACCACCGCCACATGAATCGTGCCGTCGGGAAAATATCGATAACAAGACTTGAGCAAATAGGCGGCATCGGCCACATCGTGCGGCGTGACATGATGAGACAGATCCACGATCTGCGCCTGGGGATTGATGTTGAGGATGACGCCCTTCATGCTGGCCACGAAATAGTCGCGGTCGCCGAAATCCGTCAATAGCGTGATCAGCGGAATGGTTACCGGCATGGCAGGAGCGAGATCGGAGTGCGTGACCGTGGTTGTACGTGCGCTGTGAGTATGGATTCAGCGAGCGGTGACATCGGCGACTAGAGCTCCTCGAAGCGGATTTCCATCACTTCGTACTCGACGACCTTGGCCGGAGTTGTCACCTCCACGAGGTCTCCGACTCGCTTGCCGATGAGCGCCCTGCCGACCGGTGATTGCACGGAGATGCGGGAATACTTCAGGTCCGCTTCATCCTGTCCCACGAGGGTATATTGTTTCTTGGCTTGCGCTTCCTGTTCGATCAACACGACGGTGGCGCCGAACACCACGGTGTCGCTGGTGCGCCCGGCGATGTCGATAATCCGGCAGTCGGCTAATTTGCCCTTCAGTTCTGCCAGACGCGCCTCAATAAATCCCTGCCGCTCCTTGGCGGCATCATATTCGGCATTCTCGCTCAAGTCGCCATGCGCGCGCGCTTCTGCGATCGCCTCAATGACGCGCGGCCGCTCCACTTTGTGGAGCCGGTCCAATTCGGCTTTCAGCGCTTCGTACCCTTTTCTCGTGATCGGTGTCGGCATATCTTCCCCCCGATGACCATTGAAACCGGTTTCCGGTAGTGCTTGTCGGTCGTCTTCCCGGTCGCCCCGCATCCAGGAAGGAAGACCCCGATCGGAGCTTCTCCCTGAACCTGTTGTCAATTGCCTCTCTGTCAGGACCTTCGCTCAATTCACCCGGTGATACTCCTGCAATGCTCGAATGGCAAGCCCCTTTTTCAGTAGGGCTTCAATCCCCATCACTGCCGCCAGGGCTCCCCGCATCGTCGTATAGTAAGGCACGCCCTTGTGCAGCGCTTCACGCCGAATTGAAAGGGAGTCGGTCTGCGCGGAGGCGGTTCGTACGGTGTTGACCACCAGCGCCACCTCCCCATTCTTGATATGGTCCACGATATGTGGTCGCCCTTCCTGCACCTTGTTGACGACGTCTACCTGCATCCCCTGCTCCGTCAGATACGCAGCTGTGCCTGAGGTGGCCATGATGCGAAACCCCAGCGCGACAAGCCGCCTCGCGACATCATAGGCTCCGGCTCGGTCCTCGCTTTTGACGCTGAGAAACGCAGTGCCTGTTGTCGGCAGGATGGCGCCGGCTCCCGCCTGAGACTTCACGAATGCCCAGCCGAAATCGCTGTCGATACCCATGACCTCGCCGGTGGATTTCATTTCGGGACCCAGGAGGACATCCACCCCCGCGAACTTGGTGAACGGGAATACCGCCTCCTTGACCGAGAGGTGCGTGGGCGTGGGCGCGGTCGTGAACTTCAATTGCTGCAGCGATTTGCCGACCATGACTTTCATGGCCAGTTTGGCCAGCGGGACGCCGATGGCCTTGCTGACGAACGGCACGGTCCGGGATCCACGCGGATTGACCTCCAGCACATAGATGGTCTGATCCTTCACGGCAAACTGGGCGTTCATGAGGCCGATGACGCCGAGCTCCAAGGCCAGCGCGGTCATCTGACGACGGATTTCCTCGATCGTTGCGGCGTCCAGAGTGTACGGTGGCAGGGAGCAGGCCGAGTCGCCGGAGTGCACGCCCGCTTCCTCGATATGTTCCATGATGCCCGCGACCACCACGGTTGTGCCGTCAGAGATGGCATCCGCGTCGATCTCAATGGCATCGCGCAAATACTTATCGATGAGCACCGGATGTTTCGCCGATGCCTTGACCGCCGTGTTCATATAGTGGAGCAGCCCCGCCTCGTCGTAGACGATCTGCATGGACCGTCCGCCGAGCACATACGACGGCCGCACCATCACGGGATAGGTAATGTCGGCGGCGATCTTCAAGGCTTCATCGACGGAATGCGCCATGCCGCTCTCGGCTTGCCGCAAACCGAGTTTGTCGAGGAGTTCGCGGAAGCGGGCGCGATCTTCCGCGCGATCGATCGCATCCGGGCTGGTGCCGAGAATTGTCACGCCGGCGCGCGACAGGGAGAGCGCCAGTTTTAAGGGCGTCTGCCCTCCGAATTGCAGCACCACGCCCATCGGTTGTTCCCGTTCGACGATGTTGAGCACGTCTTCTTCCGTCAGCGGCTCGAAATAGAGGCGGTCGGATGTGTCGTAGTCCGTGCTCACCGTCTCGGGGTTACAATTGACCATGATGGTTTCAATCTGCTCTTCACGCAGCGCCATGGCGGCATGCACGCAGCAGTAGTCGAACTCGATCCCCTGCCCGATCCGGTTCGGCCCGCCGCCGAGAATGACGACTTTCTTTTTGTCGGTCGGTCGGGCTTCGCATTCCCGCTCATAGGTCGAGTAGAGATACGGCGTGTGGGCCTCGAATTCAGCCGCGCAGGTATCGACGCGTTTGTAGGTCACGCTACGAGGGTGCGTGCCTTGGCCGAGGGCCGATCGCCAACCCCGGACCGTGCTTTGGCTTACGCCCAAGAGCTGCGCTAATCGTTCGTCGGCAAAGCCCAACTGTTTTGCCTCGATCAGAAGTTCCGGTCGGAGTCCGGCGGAGCCGACGGCTGCACGTTCGGCCACAATCCGAGGCTCAAACTCGACGATTTCACGAATCTGTTCCAGAAACCAGGGGTCGATTTTTGTCAGCGCAAACAATTCGTGATTCGTCATGCCGAGGCGTATGCCGTCGGCCAATCGCCACAGCCGGTCCGGCAGCGGGGTGCGGACGGCCTTGCGGACCTGCTCCGTCGCCGCTTCCCGATCAAGCGTGGGCGGCACGCCGAGATCGAGGCCCATCTTTGAGCTGAAGCCGAATTGATCGACCTCCATGGATCGGATGGCTTTCTGGAGCGATTCCTTGAAGGTGCGTCCGATGGCCATGACTTCGCCGACCGATTTCATCTGCGTCGTCAGCGTGGGATCGGCGCCGGGAAATTTTTGAAAGGCGAAGCGGGGAATTTTCACGACGACATAGTCGATCGTCGGTTCGAACGAGGCTTTCGTGACACCGGTAATGTCGTTCGTGATCTCGTCCAGGGTATAACCGACGGCCAGTTTGGCCGCGATCTTGGCGATGGGAAATCCCGTCGCCTTCGACGCCAGGGCGGAGCTTCGAGAGACGCGCGGGTTCATTTCGATCACGACCATCTCGCCGTTCACCGGATTCATACCGAACTGGATGTTGGCTCCTCCGGTATCGACGCCGATCTCGCGAATGATGCGGACTGCCGCATCGCGCAGCATCTGGTATTCCTTGTCGGTCAAGGTGAGCGCCGGCGCCACGGTGATACTGTCGCCAGTGTGCACGCCCATCGGGTCGAGGTTCTCGATCGGGCAGATGATGACCACGTTGTCTTTTAGGTCACGCATCACTTCGAGTTCGAACTCTTTCCAGCCGATGACGGACTGTTCGACGAGCACCTGGCGGACCGGGCTCATGGCCAGGCCCCATTCCACCTGCGTGCGGAACTCTTCGATGTTGTAGGCGATGTTGCCGCCGGTTCCGCCCATGGTGAAGGAGGGCCGTACAATCGCCGGGAACTGCGTGCGGCGGACCACTTCTTCGGCTTCTTGGAGCGACGTGGCCACGCCGCTATCCGGTACGCGCAGGCCGATTTTCCACATCGCCTGCCGGAATGCGTCTCGATCTTCGGCTTTATGAATCGCCTCGATCGACGCGCCAATCAGCTTGACGCCGTATTTTTCGAGCACGCCCCGTTTGGCCAGTCCGATGGCGGTATTCAACGCCGTCTGCCCGCCCATGGTCGGGAGCAGCGCATCCGGACGTTCACACTCGATGACTTTCTCCACTACGTCGAGTGTGATCGGCTCGATGTAGGTCCGGTCGGCAAAATCCGGATCCGTCATGATCGTCGCCGGATTGCTGTTGATGAGAATGACGCGGTAGCCCTCTTCCTTGAGCGCCTTGCAGGCCTGGGTTCCCGAATAGTCGAATTCGCACGCCTGCCCGATCACAATGGGGCCGGAGCCGATCAAGAGAATGGAGCGGATGTCTGTCCGTCGTGGCACAATTGACCTCGAATAAAGATGTTAGCCCGTCGGCAGAGGCGCCTCGGGCATCGGTCCCACCGGCGGCCGGTAGGGCTGGATCGGACCGGACGGGATCACCGGGCCCTTTCCTGCAGGATGATAGTGTTTCATGGCCTCAGGGATCCAGGCCTCGATCTGATTGATGCGGGTGACATCGGACGGATGCGTCGAGAGAAATTCCGGAATCGCCTGCTGTGAGCGGAAACAGAGCTTGTTGATCATGGCGCGGGGACAGCCGCTCATTCGCTCCCAGAACGACACCGCCTCGCGCGGGTCGTAACCGGCCTCGGCCATCAAGCGCAGACCGATATAGTCCGCTTCCGATTCCTGTCGGCGGTCAAACGGGAGCGACACCCCGACGCCATAGACGGTCATCGCTGCCATGGCCGCATCCGGACGCCCCGTTGCCACGCCCGCGCCCAAGGCGGCGAGTTGTCCGATCTGTTCGAGAATGCCGCGACTCATCCGTTCCGCTCCATGGCGCTGCAAGGCATGGGCGACCTCATGTCCCATGACGGTGGCCAGTCCGTCCTCGGTCTTGGTGACTTTCAAAATGCCTGTGAATACTGCGACCTTGCCCCCGGGCAGGGCGAAGGCGTTGATCGTGCGATCGTCTTGAATCACGGCGAATTCCCATTGGTATTCCGGTTTATTCGCCGCCTTGGCGATACGGTCCCCCACCCGGTGCACCATCTCGTTGAGTTCGGGATTTTCGCTCAAGGGCGCCTGCCGAAGCACTTCCCGAAAGGCCGAGAGGCCCATCGCCATCTCTTTTTCTTCCGACAGATAGATGAACTGTTCCCGCGCGGTGCCGGGTGCCCGCTGGCAGCCCGCGAGCGATTGCAACAGTCCTGTCGCGGCTCCAAGCCCCAGAGTCGTCGACAGAAGATAGGCGGCGCGCGCACCCAGCGCGAGCGCCGCCCGTCGACCCATCGGGGTCTTGAGCAGTCTGTCGATTGAATGTCGGTCTGACGGATACATCACGTCTGTTCCATTCAATCAGCAGCGGGCGGCGGAAGCAACTCACCGGCTCAGGGCATCCACAGATACATGAACTGCGGCGACCCGCCGCGCACCACTGAAAGCAGGTCGATGTTCGCCAGGCTGGCGAGGCTCGGCGCCGGCGCCGTGAGCCGCGAATAGACATTGTTCTGGTATTCACCCGGTCGTCGATACGTTACGACCCGCGCTTCGGTCAGTCCGGCTTTTTTCTTGGCCAGGTCAATCGCATCGTCGAGATAGCCGATGTCGTCAATCAGTCCGGAGGCCTTGGCCTGGTCGCCGGAATAGATCCGGCCGTCGGCCAGCTTCTTAATGGTTTCGCCATTCAAGCCGGGGCGGCCTTCCCCTACAACCTGGAGGAACCGCTGGTAAAAGCCGTCGATCACACCCTGGAAAATCGCGCGTTCTTCCGGCAGCATCGCCCGGAACGGCGAACCCATGTCCTTGCGCGGGCCGGAGGTGACGGCATTCGTTTCCACGCCCACTTTTTCGAGCAATCCTCTGGCATTGACGGTCAGCATGATCACGCCGATGCTTCCGGTGACCGACGAAGGATGGGCGAGCACGGTATCGGCTGCGGCGGCAATGTAGTACCCCCCGGATGCGCCCACATCCATGATGGAGGCAACGATCGGAATCTTCCGGCTGGTCTTAAAGGTTTTGAGTTCGTGATAAATGATGTCGGACGCCGTCACCGTGCCTCCCGGACTGTTGATCCGGAGCACGATCGCTTTGACACGTTCGTCCTTTGTGGCCCGCTCCAGTTCTTCCTTCACGGTCGCGAGCATGCCCGGCGAGGAGTAAAACCCGTCCTTGTTTTCGGAACTGATCACGCCGGAGATATCCATCAGCAGGACTTTATCTTTGCCGGTACCGCTCACCTTATGCTCCTCCAGGGAGCCCGGTCCCGGAGGCAGGTTGATGGTGACGCAAGCGGTCTGCATCAAGGCGAGCGCCAGCACGGCACATCCGGCATAGAGCTGCCAGAGAGGATGTTTTTTGAATGAGGGGCGCAGTTCATTCGCCGCAGTAGAACGGTCCACGTCGGACAGGCTCCTATGCATGGTGTGTCTCCATCATCGCGACAAATTGTTCAAAAAGATAGGCGGAATCATGGGGGCCTGGCGAGGCCTCGGGGTGGTATTGAACGGAGAAGACCGGACGATCCAGACACCTCATGCCTTCGACCGATGCATCATTCAGGCTGGTGTGGGTCAACTGCACGCGTCCGAACGGGGTCGTGACGACCGGGAGTTCCTGTCCCGGGGCCGGTGCCTCGGCGGGAAAGCGCACCGCGAAGTTGTGGTTTTGGGAGGTGATTTCTACTTTCCTCGTCCGCAGGTCGATGACCGGGTGATTGGCGCCATGGTGGCCGAACTTCAATTTATAGGTGGAGAAGCCGAGGGCCAGACCGAGCAATTGATGTCCCAGACAAATCCCGAAAATCGGGAGGCGACCAATCAGGTCCCGCAGGGCCGTCATCGCATAGGGCACACCTTCCGGATCACCGGGACCGTTCGACAGAAACAACCCCTGCGGGTTCAGGGCCAACACATCCTTGGCCGGTGTCGAGGCCGGCACGACGGTGACCTCGCAGCCGACATCCACCAGGCGTCGGAGAATGTTCTGTTTGACGCCGAAATCATACGCGACTACGCGCCAGGTTTTTCGAGGCGCCTGCGCGGAGCCCGCCTCCGGCATTGTGATCTTCGGCGTCCAGCCGCCGGTTCCTTCCGTCCAGGCATAACGACGATCGCAGGTGACCGTGGCCGCCAGATCGCGCCCGATAATGCTCGGCGCCTGCCGCGCTTTGTCTGCCACGCGGCGCGGGTCGAGGTCGATATGGGAAATGACGCCCTGCTGCGCGCCCCGTTCCCGCAGATGCCTGGTAAGCGCTCGAGTATCGATACCCTCGATCGCCACAATGTTTGCGGCCTGCAAATATTCCTGCAATGTCGCCTTGCTGCGCCAATTGCTCGCCAGGCGGCTGGCTTCTTTCACGACGAATCCTTCGGCCCAAATACGAGTCGACTCGATGTCCTCAGGCGTGACGCCGTAATTGCCGATGTGTGGAGACGTCATGGTCACGATCTGCCCGCGATACGACGGATCGGTCAGCACTTCCTGATAGCCGGTCATGGCCGTGTTGAACACGACTTCTCCGCCGGTCTCCCCTTCTGCCCCTAAAGCTCGTCCTTCGAAGCAGGTCCCATCGGCGAGCGCAAGTATCGCTTTCTTCACCATCACTCCTTCACTCGGACCCAGGATCGCACGCGCACGGTCAGCAGTGCGATGCCGAGTCCCATATTCACGATATACAAAACCCGCACCGGTTTATGCAGCTGGAAGAAGGCCTCAAAGGCTGCTTTCCTCGCCTCCTCCCCTTTGGAGGCGAAGGCCTGTGCCTGGAGCGCAGCCGCTTGCGGATGCAACACAAACGTGATGACGCCGGCGGTGAACAGCATGGCGCCGAGGAGCAGCCATTCGGTTCTGGTGATCTCCTCCTCCGTCAGCCCCCGCTGGTATAACCAGGCTCGCCAGAGGATGCCCGTGATCAGAGTCGCCGCCGCGCCGAGCACCAACCGATTGTACCCGTCAAAGGCGCGGGTCAGAAAAAATCCGCCGGAGTCCTGGCCACCGAACGTGTTGAACACGGCGGGGATCACGGCCGCCACGAGCACCAGAAGTCCGCCGATCCAGAGGCCAAGGGCCAGCAGCTCCGAGGTGACACAGGCGATCAATCCTTGACGCACGCTCGTCGCTTCCTACGCCGGTCGACCGGGATTCAGTTCAAAGACCACCCGGCCGGAAACGATGGTGGTGGTGACGCGCCCTTTCACCTTCCATCCAGCGAATGGCGTGTTCCGGCTCTTGGAGCGAAAGCGCGAGGGATCGACTTCCCACTCCAGACCGGGATCCACGATGGCCACGTCGGCCGGAGCGCCGACCGCCAGGGTGCCGGCATTGATACTGAACGCCTTGGCCGGTGCCGTCGCAAGTTTGTCCACCGCCGATTCAAGGGTGAGCACGCCTTCTTCAACCAGGGCCAGCGTGAGCGGCAGGGCTGTTTCCAGGCCGACGATGCCGAACGGCGCCTCGGTAAACTCCTGCTGCTTTTCTTGCGTCGCATGCGGAGCATGGTCGGTCGCGATCACGTCGATGGTCCCGTCCCGCAGTCCGTCCTTGATGGCCTGGACATCCTGGCTGGTTCGCAGCGGAGGATTCATTTTCGCATGGGTGTTGTAGCCGCGCGTGAGTTCTTCGGTCAGGGTGAAGTGATGGGGACAGGCTTCCGCCGTGACCTTCAGCCCGCGGGCCTTGGCTTCGCGCACCATGCGCACTGAACCGGCGGTGCTGATGTGGGCCAGGTGCAGCCGTGCGCCGGTCAATTCAGCGAGGGACACATTGCGGGCCACCATTACGTCTTCCGCGGCAGAGGGAATGCCGGGCAGACCGAGTTCGGTCGAGATCACACCTTCATTCATGCATCCGCCTTCGGACAGGTGCAGGTCTTCGCAATGGTCGACGACCGGCACGTCGAAGGCGCGCGCATATTCCATCGCCCGACGCATGACCAGGCTGTTCATCACCGGCTTGCCGTCGTCGGAAATCGCGATACATCCGGCGCGGCGCAAGTCGCCGATCTCGGCCAGTTCTTTGCCTTCCGACCGCTTGGTGATGGCGCCGATCGGGTACAGGTGGGCGTTGCCGGCAGCCTTTGCCCGTTCGAGCATGAATTCAGTGACCGCTTGATTGTCGTTCACGGGATTGGTGTTGGGCATCGCGCAGACGGTGGTGAACCCTCCTGCCACCGCGGCTTCCGTTCCCGACTGGATCGTTTCCTTGTATTCAAATCCCGGCTCGCGAAAATGGACGTGCAGATCGACGAAACCCGGCAGCACCAGCTGTCCGGCAGCTGGAAGTATTCTCGCGCCGGCCGGCGCAGCGAGTTTCGGACCGACGGCTGAAATGGTTCCGTTTTCAATCAAGACATCCGCGACGCCGTTGAAGCGTCCGGGATCGATTACATGACCGCCTTGAATCAATAAAGTCATCGTTCACTCATAAAGAGAAAAAGGTAAACATACACAGGCTGAGCCACGGGCCTCATCCTGCTCCTGACATGAGATACAAAATTCCCATGCGCACCGCCACCCCATTGGCCACCTGATCCAGAATCACGGATGACAGGCTGTCCGCCACATCCGGGGCGATTTCAACACCGCGGTTGATGGGGCCTGGATGCATGACGATGGCACCGGGCTCAGCCAGCTTCACCCGGTCGTTGGTCAGTCCATACTGGCGCGCATATTCACGAATCGTCGGGAACAGCGCGCGGCCCTGCCGCTCAAGTTGTAGCCGCAGCATCATGATGACATGCACGCCCCGCAGCCCTTCGTCCAGGTTGTGATACACCTGCACGCCGAGCTGGTTGATGTGCAGGGGAATCATGGTCGGTGGTCCCACGACCCGCACCTCCGCTCCGAGTTTGGTGAGGGCGAAAATATTGGACCGTGCCACCCGGCTGTGTGCCACGTCGCCGACAATAGCCACCTTGAGTCCGGCGAAGCTCATGCCCCGGCCGCGAATGGTATAGAGATCCAGTAGCGCCTGGGTTGGATGTTCGTGCCACCCGTCGCCGGCATTGATGACCGAAGATTTCACGCCGCGCGCCAGCGTCTCCGCTGCTCCGGCAGAGGAATGTCGCAAGACAATGATATCCGCCTGCATGGCTTCGATATTGCGCGCCGTATCGAGGAGCGTCTCGCCCTTCACCACGCTGCTGGAAGACGGCGAAAAGTTGATGACATCGGCGCTGAGCCGTTTGGCGGCAAGCTCAAACGAGGTTCTCGTTCTCGTGCTCGGCTCGAAGAAGAGATTGACCACGGTCTTGCCCCGCAACGCCGGTACCTTTTTGATCTCGCGACCGGAGACCTCTTTGAAGGAGTCCGCCGTCTCCAGGATCAACGTGATGTCGTCCGCCGACAGGCTGGTCAGGCTGAGCAGGTCTTTTCGTTTGAGCCCCACGAGAATATCTCCGGTTACGCCCTGAGGATGACCACGCGATCCTCTTCCCCGTTTTCTTCGAGGTGGACCTCAATGGCCTCTTCGCGCGAGGTGGGAATATTTTTCCCGATGTAATTGGCCTTGATCGGCAGCTGCCGGTGACCGCGATCGACCAGCACGGCCAGTTGAATTTCTGCGGGTCGGCCGAGGTCGATCAATCCGTCCATCGCGGCGCGAATGGTGCGCCCGGTAAAGAGCACATCATCGACGAGCACGACTTTCAGATCGGAAATTTTGAACGGCACCGACGTTTTCCGGAGAATGGGTTGATCCTTTCGCAACGAGAGGTCGTCCCGGTAGAGGGTGATATCCAATTCCCCGATCGGGATCTGAGTGCCTTCGATGTCATGGATGCGGCGCACCAGTCGATGTGCCAGGTGCACGCCTCCCGTCCGGATTCCGACCAGTGCGAGATCCTTAATACCTTTATTGCGTTCCAGGATTTCGTGGGCGATGCGGGTCACGGCGCGGGCAATATCGCCGGCATCCATCACGACGCGTTCCTGCCGGTTGCCGGTGGTGGATTCTGTGGTCATGGGTGGCCGATCAGCTGGAGGCATAAAAAAACCTTCCCACCGGTTTGGATGAGAAGGTGCGGGCTGTCCGACGGCTTGGTGCCGTGCATCATAATCATGAGCTCCTTACCCACCTCACAGGATGAGCGTTAAAGGCGAGCCGATCTTAACGAGTTGATCCTACCGTGTCAAGAATTCTGTGCCCGTTGCGGGTCGGATTCGCAGGGGAATACCTTCATTGACTCCCTGCATCCCATTTGTTAGCTTCGTGCCACCGAGAGCCGGTCTCTCTCTCGATCCCTTTGTCATTCAGGTCACCCAGAATCATCAGCTCCCATCGTGAAAGGATCGCGCATGACTTCCCCTTCTGGTTCCACCGCAACCCCTGATCTGCTGACCGCCCTGGCCAATAAAGCGACCAATCTCCGCATCGAGAGTGTGAAGGCGACGAGCGAGGCCGGGAGCGGGCATCCCTCCAGCTGTTGCTCTGCCGCGGACATTCTCGCGGTGTTGTTCTTCTCGGTCATGCGGTATGACCCCAAAAATCCGAAACTGCCGAACAGCGATCGATTCGTTCTGTCCAAGGGCCATGCAGCCCCGCTGCTGTATGCCGCATGGGCGGAAGCCGGGCTGTTTCCTAAATCAGAATTGCTGAAGCTGCGTACCCTGGGCTCCGATCTTGAAGGTCATCCGACGCCCCGCCTCTCCTTCGTGGATATGGCGACCGGATCGTTAGGACAGGGGCTGCCCGCTGGCGTGGGGCTCGCCTTCAACGCGAAATCAATCGACAAGACCGATTACCGCACCTATGTCCTGATGGGCGACGGCGAATCTGCCGAAGGCTCCGTTTGGGAGGCGGCTGAAGTGGGCCGGCACGCGGGCTTGGATAATCTCTGCGCGATTGTGGATGTGAACCGGCTGGGGCAAAGCGATCCGACCATGCTGCAACATGATATGGAGGCCTACCGTGCCCGCTGGAGCGGCTTCGGCTGGCATGCCATCGTGGTGGACGGTCACGATATCGGCGCGCTCGTGGCGGCGTTTGAGGAAGCTGCTCGAACGAAAGGCCGTCCGACGGTGCTCCTGGCGAAGACTTTCAAGGGCCGCGGCATCTCCTTTATGGAAAATCATCCGGACTGGCATGGCAAGCCGCTCAAGAAGGGCGACGAGACACAAAAGGCCGTGGATGAATTGACACGCCAGTTGAAACCCAGTTCGACCCAGCTTCAGATCAAATCGCCGACGGCGGTCAAAGCTGCTGCTCCCACCAAAGGGGCGATGGCTCCGGCTCCCTATAAACTCGGCGACTCGGTGGCGACGCGCGAAGCGTTCGGCGCCGCGCTCCTGGCTCTGGGTGAAGCCAATTCGCAGGTGGTGGCGCTCGACGCGGACGTGAAGAACTCCACCTATAGCGACAAGTTCGGAAAGCGGTTTCCGGACCGGTTC
>WBZQ01000042.1_pt1 | contig 145478 bp, 138 predicted proteins | sample 5204251 | NCBI WGS metagenome assembly WBZQ01 (sample SAMN12412402, study PRJNA552823) | activated sludge metagenome | isolation source: activated sludge from nitrification reactor of wastewater treatment plant... | place: USA: Virginia | collected 2017-09 | reverse complement strand
ACCAGCGTGCCGGGCGGCAGCGCAGTGCGCAGGCCGGCCGAGCGCGCCGGCGCCGCCAGCGGATCGTCGAAGCGCACGTGCACGGCGCCCTTGCGGCTGCCCGCCGGCAGCATCGCGCGCACGTCGGCAAGCGAGGCGAGCATCAGCACGCCGTCGTGGTCCTGCAGGCCGACCTCGAAGATGCCGGCGACGGTGAATTGCCGCAGCCTCGGCTCCGGCGCACCGCCCGCGCCGATCGCCGGTACCAACAGCGTGACCGGGTCGCCCGGGCCGACCCCGAGGCGCTGGGCGACGACCGAGCCGAGGATCACCCGATTGCTGCCCGCGACCAGGGCATCGAGGGAACCGCTCTTCACCGCGCGCAGCACGTCGGTCACCGAGCCCTCGAGCCCCGGATCGATACCGCGCAACACGACGGGCAGCATCTCGGGCGTGCGTAGCGCGAGCGCCTGCACTTCGATGTAGGGCGCCGCGCCGAGGACCCCGGGCAAGGCCTTGATGTCGGCCGCGAGGCGCGCAAGGTCACCGGGATAGTCGGGCGCGGGGCTGACGCGCGCGTGCGAAGACAGCGCCAGCAGGCGGCTGCGCAGCTCGCCCTCGAAGCCGTTCATGACCGAGAGGATGACGATGAGCGCCGCGACGCCCACGCAGACACCGCCGACCGACACCCAGGTGATGAAGGAGACGAAGAACTTGTGGCTGCGGGCCCGCACGTAGCGCAGGCCCACGAACAGGGACAGCGGATGGAACATTCTGCGCCGCATTATGACGCAGTTCACACAAATCGCAGGTCCCGGCACGCGCGCGGAGGTCCCGGCGGCGCCGGTGCTATAGTCAAACGGCTTGCCATCCGGGAGGTTTGCCATGTCCTCACGTGCAGCGCCCTGGCTCGTCGCCGGGATGCTCCTGTCCGGCGCCGCCGCCGCCGAAACGCTCGTCGTCGATGGGCAGGTCGCGGTGCGGCAGTCGAGCGTCGAACGCCCCTCGCGCGGCGCCACCATGACCGCCGTCGAACAGCGCTTCGGTGCACCAGCCTCGAAGCACGCCGCCGTCGGCCGGCCGCCAATCACGCGCTGGGATTACGCACGGTTCTCGGTGTTCTTCGAAAACGACCGGGTCATCCACGCCGTCGCGACAGGTTAGCGCCGCACGCCCCGGGCAGGTAAGCTGCCGCGCTCCGCGCCGGCCCGTTGCCGCATGCGGCAACGATGAGCACCCTCGATCCCCTACTGCCCAACGCCGCCCATCGCCACGTCCGGTGGCACCAGCTGTACGGCAGCGCGCCCTCGCTAGCGCTCGCCGAGGCGGCCGCCGGCGCGCGCGCACTGCTCCTCGTGGTCTGCGCCGACACCCGCGAGCTCGAGCGGCGGGCCGCCGAGATCGCCTTCTTCGCGAACGGGCGCCTGCCGGTCCTGTATTTCGCCGACTGGGAGGTACTGCCCTACGACCGCTTCTCCCCGCACCCCGACATCACCTCGGAGCGACTTGCGACGCTCGCCGACCTGCCTGCCGCGACGCGTGGCGTGCTGCTCGTCGCCGCCGACACCCTGCTCGGCCGCCTGCCGCCCGCGCCCTACGTGCTCGGCCGCAGTTTCCAGCTCGCGCGTGGCGAGCGCCTCGCGCTCGAGCCGTTGCGCACCCGGCTGGTCGAATCGGGCTATGTCGCGGTCAGCCAGGTCACGGGACCGGGCGAGTTCGCCATGCGCGGCTCGCTGCTCGATGTATTCCCGATGGGCTCCCCGCAGCCGCTGCGCATCGATCTATTCGACGACGAGATCGAGGCGATCCGCCGCTTCGATCCCGACACGCAGCGCTCGCTCGACGCGCTCGATGCCGTGCGCCTGCTGCCCGCGCGCGAGACGCCGCTCGACCCGGATGCCGTGCGCGCCTTCCGCCGCCGCTATCGCACGCGCTTCGAGGGCGACCCGATGCGATCGGAGATCTATCGCGGCGTGAGCGAGGGCCACGCGCCGCCCGGCGTCGAGTTCTACCTGCCACTCTTCCATGAAACGACCGCGGCGCTCATGGACTTCCTGCCGGCGGGCACGGTGCTGGCGGCGGGCGCCGCCCTCGAGGACGACCTCGCCCGCGCCTGGCAAGAGATCGAAGCGCGCCATGAGGCCCATCGGCACGACATCGAACGCCCGCTGCTCGACCCGGCCGAGCTGTATGTCCCGCCGGGCGCGGTACTCGAGCGGCTCGGGGCGCTGCCGTCTATCACGCTCGAGGCCTTCAAGCGCGAACACGCGGGCGCGGATGCGCGCAATTTCCCGACGGTGGCGCCGCCCGAACTACGCCTCGACCCGCGGGCGGAGGCGCCGCTGGCGCCGCTCGATGCCTGGCTCGCCGGCTACGACGGCCGCGTCCTGATTGCAGCCGACTCCCCAGGCCGCCGCGAGGTGCTCGCGCAAATGCTGCGCGCCCACGGCCGGCCGATCGCGCCGGTCGAGGGCTGGGGCACCTTCGCCGGCGGCACGGAACGCTTCGCGCTCACCGTGGCGCCCGACATCGACGGCCTCTCGATCACCGAACCCGCCATCACCGTACTCGCCGAATCGCGCCTCTTCGGCGCGCGCGCGCGCCAGGAACGCCGCCGGCGCCGGGCCGCGAGCGATCCGCAGGCGATCCTGCGCGACCTGCGCGACCTCACCGCTGGCGCGCCGGTCGTGCATGAGGAGTACGGCGTCGGCCGCTACGTGGGCCTCACGGTGATGGAAGCGGCCGGCCAGGCGGGCGAGTTCCTCGTGCTCGAGTATCGCGACGGCGACCGCGTCTACGTGCCGGTGCACGCACTGCACCTCGTCAGCCGCTACACGGGCGCCGCGCCCGAGAGCGCGCCACTGCACAAGCTAGGCACGGACCAGTGGGCGAAGGCGAAAAGGAAGGCCGCTGCGCAGGTGCGCGACATCGCCGCGGAACTGCTCGACCTCTACGCACGGCGCCAGGCGCGCCGCGGCCTCGCGCTGCCTTTGCGCGAGCTCGAGTACCAGGCCTTCGCGAATGCCTTCCCGTTCGAGGAAACACCCGAGCAGGCCGACGCGATCGCGAAGGTGATCGAGGACCTCGGCGCCGCGCGGCCGATGGACCGGATCGTCTGCGGCGACGTCGGCTTCGGCAAGACCGAAGTCGCGATGCGCGCGGCCTTCGTGGCCGTACAGGCCGGCAAGCAGGTGGTGGTGCTGGTGCCGACGACGCTGCTCGCCGAGCAGCATGTCGCGAACTTCCGCGACCGCTTCGCCGACTGGCCGGTGCGCATCGAGGGCCTGTCGCGCTTTCGCAGCCCGAAGGAATCGGATGCGGTGGTCGACGGGCTCGCGGCCGGCACGGTCGACATCGTGGTCGCCACGCACCGCCTGCTGCACGCCAACGTACGCATCAAGGACCTCGGCCTCATCATCATCGACGAGGAGCACCGCTTCGGGGTGCGCGACAAGGAACGGCTCAAGACGCTGCGCGCGGAGGTGCACGTGCTCACGCTCACCGCGACACCCATCCCGCGCACCCTCAACATGGCGCTCGGCGGGCTGCGCGACCTGTCGCTGATCACCACGCCGCCCGCCGAGCGGCTCGCGATCAAGACTTTCGTCACCGAGTGGCAGGACGCCGCGCTGCGCGAGGCGATGCTGCGCGAACTGCGTCGCGGCGGGCAGGTCTATTTCGTGCACAACGAGGTGCGCGACATCGGCAAGGTTGCCGCCTCGGTCGCCCGGCTCGTGCCGGAGGCCGACGTGCGCGTCGGCCACGGGCAGATGCGCGAGCGCGAGCTCGAGCAGCTGATGGTCGATTTCTACCATCGCCGCTTCAACGTGCTCGTCTGCACGACGATCATCGAGAGCGGCATCGACGTGCCGACCGCCAACACGATCATCATCGACCGCGCGGACCGCATGGGGCTGGCGCAGCTGCACCAGTTGCGCGGCCGGGTCGGGCGCTCCCACCACCGCGCCTATGCCTACCTGCTCGCGCCGCCGCGCAAGGCGCTCACGGCGGACGCCGTGAAGCGCCTCGAGGCCATCGAGTCGATGGAGGAACTGGGTGCCGGCTTCGTGCTCGCGACCCACGACCTCGAGATCCGCGGCGCGGGCGAGTTGCTCGGCGAGTCGCAGAGCGGGGAGCTGACGGAAGTGGGGCTCTCGCTCTTCCTCGACATGCTCGAACATGCGGTGAAGGCGCTGCGGGAAGGCCGCGAGCCGGCGCTCGAGCAGCCGCTCGGGGCGCCGACCGAGATCGAGCTGCGACTGCCCGCGCTCCTGCCGGAGGACTATGTCGGCGACGTTCACGTGCGCCTCGCCCTTTACAAGCGCATCGCGGCGGCCGCGGACGAGCCCGCCCTCGACGACCTGACGGCCGAACTCGTCGACCGCTTCGGCGAGCTGCCGGGGCCGGCCGTCGCGCTGCTGCGGATCACGCGCCTGCGGCTCGCCGCCCGTGCGATCGGCGTGCGCAAGCTCGACCTCGGCGCGCAGGGCGGCTACCTGCTGTTCGAGGAAAGCAACGCGGTCGATCCGCGCGCCGTCGTGCGCCTGATCCAGGACAAGTCGCGCGAGTACCGCCTCGACGGCCCGCTCAGGCTGCGCGTTTCCCGCGGCCTCGAGGATGAGGATGAGCGATTCGATTTCGCGGGCCGCCTGCTCGCGAGGCTGCGCGCCCCGGCCGAGGCGGTACACTAGTCCCATGCGCCCCCTGACCTTCAGCATCGCGATGCTGCTCACCGCCCTGGCGCCGCCCGCCCTCCCGCAGGCGGAGCCGGCGGCCTATGACGTCGAGGTCATCGTCTTTCGCACGGGCGCGGACAGCGCCGATGCCATGGGCGGCGGTTCCGTGGCCGCCGGCGACGACCGCGCGCCTTCGGCCGCCACCGGCGTCGCTCGCCTCATGGGCCCCCTGCCCGCCGCGAGCCAGCGGCTTGGGCCCGTGCTCGCCCGCCTGCGCGCGGGCAGCGGCTACTTTCCGCTGGCGCACGCGGGCTGGACGCAGACGCCGAGCCCCTGGGGATCGCGCAGCGGGTTTCCCCTTGCCCGGCTTGGCATCGCCGCCGAGGGACTCTCGGGCACCGCCTGGCTCGAGCGCGGGCAATACCTGCACCTCGGCTTCTCGCTGCGCTTCGGGCAGGCATCGATCAACGAGATCCGCCGCGTGCGGCCCGGCGAGCTGAACTATTTCGACAATCCGGCCTTCGGGGTGATCGCGGTCGTGACGGTCGCGCGCTGAGCGCGGCGCTCAGGCCTTGTATTCGCGCTTCTCTGCGAGCGCCACGCGATTGCGGCCCTGAGACTTCGCGCGCGCGAGCGCGGCCTCCGCGGCGTTCACCAGCAGCGTGACGGGCTGGTCGCGCAGCGGCAGGCAGCTCGCGACGCCGGCGCTCACGGTCACGAACTTCGCCGCCGAGCGCGGGTGGTGGACCTGCTGTTCGCGCACGCGCTGCACGAGGATGCGCGCGTACTCGGCGAGTTTCTCGTCGCTGTTGCCGTGGGCGAGCACCACGATGCCGCCCCCGTCCCAGCGCCCGAGCAGGTCGCTGCCGCGGCGGAACGAGGCGGAAATCAGGGTGGAAGCGCGCCGGATGCAGGCGTCACCGCCCGCTCGGCCGTAGGTGTCGTTGTAGGCCCCGAGGCTGTCGATGTCGAAGATGGCGAGCCCGAGCTGGCGCATCTCGCGCTGCGCGAGCGACCAGTCGCGCTTCAGCAGCTCCTCGAAGTACGGCCGGGTGGCGAGCGTCGTCAGGCGATCCTCGCGCATCCAGGTGGGCAGGCCGGCGAGCGCCCTGACGGCGGCACGCGGCCGATCGCTCGCGTCGCGGTGATAGCCGATGAAATGGCTGACGCGGCCAGAGGCGTCGCGCACCGGCTGCAGCTGGATGTCGACCCAGAACACGCCGCCATTCTTGCGGTAGTTGCGCAGCAGCACCTGGCACGAATCGCCGCGCTCGATCGCCTGTTGCATCCGGTAGCGGGCGTCCTGCTCGCGGTCATTGCCCTGCAGGTGCCGCAGGTTGCGCCCCAGCAGGTCGGAGGCGGCGTGCCCGGTGAGGTACTCGAAGGCGGCGTTCACGTAGACGACCGGCTGGTCCCCTTCCGCCTCGCAGACGACGATGCCTTCGGGCGCGCCGTCGAGCACGCTGCGCAGGAACTCCACCGACCAGTCCTTCATGCTTTCTCCACCGACAGTTCGAGCGCCGGGGCCTCGGCACAATGCGCGAGCGCGCGCTGGCCCTGGCGCCAGGCATCCGATGCGAGCAACTCCGCATGCGACAGGCCCTCGCGGCCCCGCAGGCGCGCGAGGCGCAGGTGCATGGCGGGATCGGGCTCGACCTGCAGCCGCTCGAGCAGGCTCGTGACGGCCGGCCGGTCGTTGCAGACCGCGAGCACGTCACAGCCTGCCGCCAGCGCTGCGCGCGAGCGTGCGACGATGTCGCCGTGCGACGCCGCCCCGCCCATCGACAGGTCGTCGCTGAAGACGACGCCGCGAAAGCCGAGGTCGTCGCGCAGCACCTCGCGGATCCAGCGCGGCGAGAGGCTCGCGGGCGGGGCGTCGACCGCCGGGAACGCCACGTGCGCAACCATGACGCCGGGAAGCTGGTTCGCGATCAGGCGCCGGTAGGGCGTGAGGTCGTCTTCCATGTCGACGAGCGCGCGGCGGTCGACGGGCAGCGCGTGGTGCGAGTCGGCGACCACTGCGCCGTGGCCGGGGAAATGCTTGGCGGTCGCGGCCATGCCCGCGTCGCGCATGCCGTGCATGTAGGCCACCGCGAGTTCCGCGACCGCCGCGGCGCGCGCGTGGAAGGCGCGATCGCCGATCACCTCGCTCACCCCGTAGTCGAGGTCGACGCAGGGCGCGAAGGAGATGTCGACGCCGCAGGCGCGCAGCTCCGCGGCCATCAGCCAGCCGAGGTCGCGCGCGAGCGCGAGGCCGTGGCGCGCATCGAGGTCGTACTCCTGGCCGATCCGCCGCACGGCCGGCAGGCGGGAAAATCCCGGACGGAAGCGCTGCACGCGGCCGCCCTCCTGGTCGACGGCGATCACCAGCGAGGGATGGCGCACCGCGTGGATCGCGGCGGTCAGGTAGCCTAGCTGCTCCGGATCGACGTAGTTGCGCGTGAACAGGATCACGCTGCCGACGAGCGGATGCGCCAGCATCTCGCGCTCCTCGGCGTCGAGCTCGGGGCCCTTGAGGTCGACCATCAGCGGGCCGAGTGTCATGAGGCGCTAGTATCGTGGATCGACTCGAGCAGCGCCATCGATTCGACGTGGGTCGTATGCGGGAACATGTCGAGCACGCCGGCCGCCTGCAGCTGGTAACCGTGCTCGTGCACCAGGATGCCGAGGTCGCGCGCGAGCGTGCCCGGGTGGCAGGAGACGTACACGATGCGGCGCGGCGCGAGGCGCGCGATCGCTGCCAGCACCTCCCGTGCACCCGCGCGCGGCGGGTCGAGCAGCACATGCGAGAAGCCGCCCGCCCACCAGGGGCTTGCGCCCATGTCGTCCGCCGCGAGGTTGCCGACATGGAACGCGGCGTTGGCGACGCCGTTGCGCGCGGCATTGGCCCGCGCGCGCTCGATCAGGCCGGCATCGCCCTCGACGCCGACCGCCTCGCCCGCGCCGCGCGCGAGCGCCAGCGTGAAGTTGCCGAGCCCGCAGAAGAGATCGAGGACGCGATCGCCGGGGCCGGCATCGAGCAGCCGCACGGCCCGCGAGACGAGGTCCCGGTTGATTGCCGCGTTGACCTGGATGAAGTCGCTCGGCTCGAAGGCGAGCCGCAGGCCGAACTGCGGCAGCTCGTAGTCGAGCGCGGCCGGCACGCCCTCGAGCGGGACCACGGTATCGAGGCCGCCCGGCTGCAGGTACATCGTCACGTCGTGCGCCCGGCCGAAGGCGCGGATCGCCTCGAGGTCGGCGGCAGAAGGCGGCGTCAGCACGCGCAGGATGAGCGCCCGCGCGCGATCGCCGGCCGTGACCTCGACCTGCGGCACGCGCTCGCGGATGGAAAGGCCGCTCAGCAGCGCCGACAGCGGCGCGACGAGCTTATCGAAAGGTGGCGCGAGCACGCGGCAACTGGCGATCTCGGCGACGTAGGACGTGTCGCGCTCGCGAAAGCCCACGAGCGAACGCTCCTTCTTGCGCACGTAGCGCGCGCTCAGGCGCGCGCGCCGACGGTAGTTCCAGACGGGTCCCTCGAGCGGCGCAAGCCACTCCCGCGGCGACACGCGGCCGATCCGCTCGAGGCTCGCGGCGAGCTCCGCGGCCTTGGCGGCGAGCTGGGCGGCGGGCGCAAGGTGCTGCATCGCACAGCCGCCACAGGTGCCGAAGTGGGCGCAGGCGGGCACGACCCGATCGGGCGCCGCCACGACGACTTCAACGAGCCGCGCATCGTCATGCTGGCGATGGTGGCGCGTGCGCGCGAAACGGACCGTCTCGCCCGGCAGCACGCCCGGCACGAACGCCGTCTTGCCCTCCTTCACGATGCCGTCCCCGTCGTGGTTGAGCGCGAGGACTATGCCCGATTCGATGTCGGCCATGCCGCGAGGAACTCCGCGTGGTGCGGCTCACCCGAGGCCGCGAGCAGCCCGCGCACACGCTCGACCTCCGCCGCATGTTCGTCGCGCGACAGGCGGCCGCGCAACAGCTCGAAGCGCAGGTAGACGAGCCAGGTATTGAGCACGTCGGTCTCGCAGTAACGGCGGATCGCGACGATCTCGCCCGCCTGCCAGGCGTCCCACACCTTCGCACCCGAGAAGCCGAGCTTGCCGGGCAGCCCAAGGAGCTGCGCCATGTCCTCGAGCGAAGCGCGGGCGCGGGGCTGCATGCCGGACAGCACGTCCATCAGGTCGAGGTGGCGCCAGTGGTAGCGGCTCAGGTAATTGTTGTAGCGGAAGGCCGTGTTGCCCTCGCCCGTTTCCCAGTAGGTCGGCGCCTGGATGCCGGCGGCGAGCGCACGATAGTGCAGCACCGGCAGGTCGAAGCCGCCACCGTTCCATGACACGAGGTCCGGCGTGTAACGCTCGATGCCCTCGAAGAAGCGGCCCACGATCTCGGCCTCGGTCGCATCCGGTTCGCCGAGGCTCCAGACGCGCAGCTGGTCGCGCGAGCGCAGCACGCAGGAAATCGCCGCCACCCGATGCTGCTCGTGCGGCAGGAAGTCGCTGCCCGTTTCCTGCCGGCGGCGCGTGAACATCGCCTTGGCGACCTGCGCGTCGGCGAGTCCCTCGAGGCCGTAGGCACGCCGCCCGAGCTCGATGTCCGGCACGGTCTCGATGTCGAACACGAGCACGTTCAAGGAGCGGTCCCCGCGGCGCGCTCGAGCACGGCGACCGCCACGATCAGGCCGGCCTCGTCGGTCAGCGTGACATGCCCCTCGCCCACCCCGAGTTCGCGCCGCACGGCGTCGCCGCGCGGCGAATAGACCACCTCGGGCCGGCCCCACCTGTTCTGCACGACGCCGACGTCGCGGATCCACACGCCGTGGGCGAAACCCGTGCCCATCGCCTTGACGATCGCTTCCTTCGCGGCGAAGCGCATCGCGAGGAAGCGCTCCTTGCGTTTCGTGAGCGCCATCTGCGCGAGCTCGGCCGGCATCAGCAGGTGCGCGACGAAGCGTTCGCCATGGCGCTCGTACACCCTGCCGACGCGCGCGGCCTCGAGCACGTCCACCCCGATGCCGAAGATCACCGGCGCGCTGCCTGCATCAGGGCGCGCATGTCGCGCACCGCGGTGCGCAGGCCGTCGAACAGCGCGCGCGCGACGATCGCGTGGCCGATGTTGAGCTCGACGACCTCCGGGATCGCCGCGACCGGCGCGACGTTGTGGTAATTCAGGCCGTGGCCGGCGTGCACCTCGAGCCCGAGGCTCGCGGCGAGCCGCGCCGCGCTGCGCAGCCTCTCGAGCTCGACCGCCGCCGCGCCGCCGCCGGCCCCGGCATAGGCGCCCGTATGCAGCTCGATCACCGGGGCGCCGGCCTGCGCGGCCGCTTCGATCTGGCGCGGATCGGCGCCAATGAACAGCGCCACGCGCACGCCGGCGGCGCCCAGCACCCGGCAGCCTTCCGCGATGCGCTGCAACTGGCCCGCGACATCGAGGCCGCCCTCGGTCGTCACCTCCTCGCGCCGCTCGGGCACGAGGCAGCAGTCGGCCGGGCGGACTTCGCGCGCGATGGCGATCATGTCGTCCGTCGCCGCGAGCTCGAGGTTCATGCGCGTCTGCAACAAGCCGCGCAGCGTGCGCACGTCGTCGTCCTGGATGTGGCGCCGGTCCTCGCGCAGATGCAGCGTGATGTTGTCGGCACCCGCCTGTTCCGCGGCGAGCGCGGCGTGCACGGGGTCGGGATAGCGCGCACGCCGCGCCTGGCGCAGGGTCGCCACATGATCGATGTTGACGCCCAGGGCGATGCAATCCGTCATCGACGCTCCTTGTGGGCGACCGCGCGCGCCACTGCGCGCGTCGCGAGTTCACGGCCTTCGAGGCAATAGTCGAGGGCGGCGCGCAGCACGCGCCGCGCATCCTCGAGTTCGCTCGCGCTTGCGAGATGACCCGCCGCGAGGCCGAGCAGCGAGCGGCCGGCGACGGCACCGGGCGCATCCGCCACTGCGCGCACCACCCCCTCGCCCGCCCGGTAGGTGTAGCGGCCGTCGGGGTCGATGGGGCGGCCCGATTCCAACTCGGTCTCGAGATCGACGCCATAGCCGAGCTCCTCGAGCAGCCGCCGCTCGAAGGCGCGCAGCGGCGCCTCGGGGGCGCCCCCCGCGGCGAGCGCCGCGAGCGTCGCCGCGTAGGCATCGAACAGGCCGGGATGCGGGTCGTCGCGCGTCGTCAGGCGCAGGAGCAGTTCATTGAGGTAGAAACCCGACATCACGCAGCCCGAGGGCAGCCCGGGCGTCCCCCGCAGCGCTCCGGCCGCGAGTTCCGCGGCCGTGAGCTGCGCGGCCTCGCCATGGCCGCGCCACGAGACGAGCAGCGGCACGAAGGGCCGCAGCAGCGAGGCGGTGCGCGACTTCGGGCCGCGGGCGCCGCGCGCGAACAGGGTTATGCGGCCCTGCTCGCGGCTGAAGGCCTCGACGATGCGGCTCGTGTCCCGGTACGGCCGGTGGTGCAGGACGAAGGCGGGCGTCAGCTCGGCCCTGCGCAGCGTGCGGGTCATTCGAGCCCCAGCGACTTCAGCGCCTGCGCATTGTCCGCCCAGTCCTCGCGCACCTTGACCCACAGCTCGAGGTGCAGGCGGCGGCCCAGCAGGCGGTTCAGCTCGATGCGCGCCGCGCGTCCCACGCGCTTCAGCCGCTCGCCGCCCTCGCCGATCACGATCGGCTTCTGGCCCTCGCGATCCACCCAGATGACGGCCGCCACGGCGAGCCGGCCGTCTTCTTCTTCGGTCATCCGTTCGATCGCGACCGCGATGCCGTAGGGCACTTCCTGATTCAGCTCGAGCGTCAGCTTCTCGCGGATCTCCTCGGTGATGCGAAAGGCGGTGTCGCGATCGGTCACCTGCTCTGGCGGAAAGAGCGGCGGCGAGGGCGGCAGAAGCGCTGCGATCCGCTGCAACAGACGGTCGAGGTTGTCGGCGGAGCGCGCCGAACAGGGCACCACGTCGACGAAAGCGTGGCGCGCCGCGAGCTGCGCCACATAGGGCAACGCCGCCTCGCGCGGGCGTACCCGGTCCATCTTGTTGACGACCGCGATCGCCGGGCGCCCGCTGCCCGCGACGCGCTCGAGCGCGAGCTGGTCCTCGGCCGTCCAGCGGCCCGCCTCCACCACGAACAGCACGACGTCGGCATCCGCGAGCGCGGAGGCGGCGGTGCGGTTCATCGCCCGGTTCAGGGCGCGACGCGCCCCGTGGTGCAGCCCCGGGGTGTCGACGAAGGCGATCTGCGCATGCGGCAGGTTGACGAGCCCGAGGATGCGGTGGCGCGTCGTCTGCGGGCGCGGCGTCACGATCGAGAGCTTCGCGCCGACGAGTGCATTGAGCAACGTCGACTTGCCGACGTTCGGCCGCCCGGCGAGCGCGGCGAAGCCGGCGCGAAACTCCCCGCCGGTCCCTGCCATGACGCCGGGCTCGTTCATGATGCCTCCTCGCCCGCGGCGAGCTGCGCGAGCAGGCGCTCGGCAGCCTGCTGTTCCGCCCGCCGCCGGCTCGAACCGCTGCCCTGGCTCGCCGCTCCCGGCTGCGGCGCTTCGCACAGCACGTGGAACACCTGCTCGTGCGGCTCGCCCTCGACCGACTCGAGGCGATAGCGTGGCAGCGGCAGCCCGCGCCCCTGCAGGTGCTCCTGCAGCCGCGTCTTGGCGTCCTTCAGCTCGTCGGGGTGCGGCAATTCGCGCAGCCTTGCCGCGAACAGCGGCAGCACGATCCGGCGCACCTCGTCGAGGCCGCCGTCGAGGTAGAGCGCCCCGACGAGCGCCTCGAAGGCATCCGCGAGGATCGACTGGCGCCGGAAGCCGCCCGTCTTCAGCTCGCCGGAACCGAGGCGCAGTGCATCGCCGAGGCCGAGTGAGCCGGCGACCGCGGCGAGCGGTTCCTCGCTCACCATGCGGGCGCGCAGTCGCGACAGGTCGCCCTCCGCCGCCGCCGGGTACTCCGCGTAGAGCCGCTCGGACATCAGGAGGTTGATGATCGCGTCACCGAGGAATTCGAGCCGCTCGTAGTTGTCGCTCGAGGCGCTGCGGTGGGTCAGCGCGACCGTGAACAGCCCCGGCTCACGCGGCGAGTACGCGAGGCGCTCGCGCAGCCAGGCGAGTGGCCAGTCGTTCTGCATCGGCGCTGCCTGCCTCAGTCGATCGTCGCCACCTTGTCGAATTTCAGCAGGATCGAGGCGTTGGCGAACAGCGGCGCCAGATCGTCGTACTCCGCGCGCATGATCCACGCGGCGCCGTCCTTGTGGATGTCGATGTCCTTCACGCTCGGGTAGTCGATGCTGTCGATGCCGAACTGCTTCTCGAGGGCGACGCGGATCGTCCTCGCCGACAGCGTCTCGTCGCTCGCGAGCTGGGTCGCCGTGCGCTCGAGCGCCTGCGAGACCTTCATGTAGTTGAGCAGCACCGGCGTCAGCCGGATACCCGCGTAGCCGACCAGCGCGATCGGCACGATGATGAACAGCCACCCGATGAACGTGATACCCGTCTGTCGTGCACGCATCGTTCCTCCCCCGTGCCGTCAATCGATTCGCGCGCCCATGCGTTCCCACTTGGGCCCGCCCGCGCGGTGCGGGTCCCAATTGAACCAGATACGGGTCGCCTTGCCGACCAGATTCTCTTCCGGCACGAAGCCCCAGTAGCGGCTGTCGGCGCTGTTGTCGCGATTGTCGCCGATCATCAGGTACTTGCCGGGTGGCACGTCGATGTCGGAGACGTCGCCGCGGTCCGGACGCCCGCCGAGACCCTCCGTGCCGCAGACGTAGTTGCGCGGCATGTTGCGGTCGCAGGTCGGCAGTGGCGCCACCGAGAAGTCGTCCGGCGTATTGCAATAGAGCGCCTGGTGCCGGTGCGCGCCGAGCTGCTCCTCGGCGAGCTGCATGCCGACATAGCAGCCGTCGTCATAGCGGCCTTCCTGCGTGAACGGCACCGGCACGCCGTTGACGACGATGCGGTCGGCCTCGATCCGCACGCGGTCGCCGGGCAGCCCGACGAGGCGCTTGATGTAGTTGATGCGCGGGTCGGGCGGATAGCGGAACACGACCACGTCGCCGCGCTGCGGCTCGCCGACCTCGACGACCTTGCGGTTCACGACCGGCAGCCGCAGGCCGTAGGCGTACTTGTTGACCACGATGAAGTCGCCGTCGAGCAGGGTCGGCATCATCGAGTCCGACGGGATGCGGAATGGCTCGAAGAGGAAGGAACGCAGCACCAGCACCACGAGCGCAACCGGGAAGAAGCTGCGCGCATAGTCGACCGTGGCCGGCTCGCGCGCCGCGTCAAGGGCCTTGCCGGCCGCCGCCGCGCCGTGCGCGCGCGCCGGGCGCAGCCAGGCGCTGTCGATCGCCCATACGACCCCGGAGACGAGCGCGATCAGCACCAGCACGAGGCTGAAATCGAGCGCCTCGGCCCGCAGCATGCGCAGCACCGCCCCGATCACCAGCACGGGCAGCGCGAGGTACGCGGCGCGCGCGAACGGCGGGTCGCGCGCCGGCGCAGGGGCGGCGGCGATCTCCCGGCCCGGGCGCAGGAACCAGTCGTCGATCACGGCGACAAGGCCGGCCGGCACGAGCAGCCAGCAGGCGATCAGCGTCAGCTGGTCGATCACGGCTACTTCCTGCCGACCTTGAGCACCGCGAGGAAGGCGTCCTGCGGGATCTCGACATGGCCCAGCTGCTTCATGCGCTTCTTGCCCTCCTTCTGCTTCTCGAGCAGCTTGCGCTTGCGCGAGATGTCGCCGCCGTAGCATTTCGCCAGCACGTTCTTGCGCAGCGCCTTGACGGTCGCGCGGGCGATCACGTGGCTGCCGATCGCGGCCTGCACCGCGACCTCGTACATCTGCCGCGGGATGAGCTCCTGCATCTTGTCGACGAGCTCGCGGCCGCGCTGGTAGGCGTTGTCGCGATGCACGATGATCGACAGCGCATCGACCCGGTCGCCATTGATCAGGATGTCGAGCTTGACGAGCGGCGCGGCCGAGAAATGGCTGAACTCGTAGTCGAACGACGCGTAGCCGCGGCTCGTCGATTTCAGCCGGTCGAAGAAATCGAGCACCACGTCCGCGAGCGGCAGCTCGTACTGCAGCGACACCTGCGAGGCGAGGTACTGCATCTTCTTCTGCACTCCGCGCTTCTCGCTGCACAGCGACAGCACGCCGCCGACGTACTCCGGCGGCACGAGGATGTTCGCGGTGATGATCGGCTCGCGCACCTCGGCCACCTTGTTCGGCGAGGGCAGCTTCGAGGGATTGTCGATGAACTCGGTGCCGCCGTCGGCGAGCGCGACCTCGTACACCACGGTGGGCGCGCTCGTCACGAGGTCGAGCTGGTACTCGCGCTCGAGCCGTTCCTGCACGATGTCCATGTGCAACAGGCCGAGGAAGCCGCAGCGGAAGCCGAAGCCGAGCGCCCCGGAGACTTCCGGCTCGTAGTGCAGCGCCGAGTCGTTGAGGCGCAGCTTGGCGAGGGCATCGCGGAAGCTCTCGTAGTCCTCGGAGTTCACCGGGAAAAGGCCGGCGAAGACCCGCGGCTTGATCTGCTTGAAGCCGGGCAGCGGCACGGCGCAGGGCCGCGCCTCGAGCGTGATGGTGTCGCCGACCGGCGCGCCATCGATGTCCTTGATGCCCGCGACCACGAAGCCCACGTCGCCGCTCAGCAATTCGCGCGAGCCGAGCGACTTCGGCGTGAAGCGGCCGAGCTTGTCGACCTCGAAGCTGCGGCCGGTCGACATGACCCGGATCTTCTCGCCGACGGCGACGCGCCCGTTCATCACGCGCACGAGCGACACGACGCCGACGTAGTTGTCGAACCAGGAGTCGATGATCAGCGCCTGCAGCGGGCCATCGGGGTCGCCCTGCGGCGCGGGGATGCGCCGCACGATCGCCTCGAGGAGCCGATCGACGCCCTCGCCCGTCTTGGCGCTGACCTTCTCGGCGTCCTGCGCCGCGATGCCGATGATCTCCTCGATCTCGCGGATCACCTTCGGCGGATCGGCCGAGGGCAGGTCGATCTTGTTGATCACCGGCAGCACTTCGACGCCCTGCTCGATCGCCGTATAGCAATTGGCGACGCTCTGCGCCTCGACGCCCTGCGAGGCGTCGACCACGAGCAGCGCGCCGTCACAGGCCGCGAGCGAGCGCGAGACCTCGTAGGAGAAGTCGACGTGGCCCGGGGTGTCGATCAGGTTGAGCTGGTAGCGTTGCCCATCCTGCGCCCGGTAGAAAAGCGTGACGCTCTGCGCCTTGATCGTGATGCCGCGCTCGCGCTCGAGCGCCATGGAGTCGAGCACCTGGTCCTGCATCTCGCGGTCAGAGAGGCCCCCGCACAGCTGGATGAGGCGGTCCGCGAGTGTCGATTTGCCATGGTCGACGTGGGCGATGATGGAGAAGTTGCGCGTCAGGTGCATGAAGCGGGCCATTATACCGGGCCGCGCGGGGACCCGGGGGGCGAGCTGACAGCCCGCTGCCGGAACGCTGGCTACGTATTCTGGCTGTGATCCGCCAGCCGTTCGCTGCTCGCCGCCCGCAAATGCCGCCGCAGTTCCGCTTCGTCGAGCCTGCCGAAGCAGACGACCGCGCCATCCAGCCGCAGGACCGGGATCTTCAGCCCGTACCGGCGGGCGAGCGGCGGGTCCGAGTCCACGTCGACGATCACGAGTTCGGGCAGGTCGAGCGGCCCGCGCAGCGCCTCGAGCGCCTCGTGCATTTCGTCGCACAGGCCGCAGCCCTCGCGCGACAGCATTTCGAGCCTCGCCATCGGCAAACGTGGCTCAGCGCCGGGGTGGCGGGCCCAGGGACAGCCCGGGCGGGGGCGCCGCGGGACCTCCCGTGCGCCCCGAACGGTCGGCCTCGACGGAATTGGCGATGAACCGGACGGTTTCCGGCGGCACCTCGCCCACCGCGGTCACTTGGTGGCCGCTCACCGTCGTCGAGAACGCGGACGAGGAGCCGACGCGCGCGGGACCGGTCATCGGGCTCTTGCCGTCAGGGGACATCTCGACGAAAACCGAAACCGAGGCGAGGCCATCGGAAAACACGAGGTGCTCGACCGGTCCCTCGGAGCCCGGCATCGCCTGCGCAGCGCGCAGCGTGAGGCGAAAGCCCGGCGGCAGGCGCAGCGCCCGCCAGACGATCGACGCGCCGCCCGCCGCCACGCGCTCCTGGCGCGCATCCTGGCGCAGCCACTTGTAGCCCTCGGTATCGACCTGCGGCCGGAACTCGGCGTCGGCGATGTCGCGCGGCAGGGAAAGATTGGCGAACTGGATCTGCTCTATGACATTGCCGCGCGCGTCGCACAGCTGGGTCTTGAGCGGCATCGTGGTCGCCTCGTCGATCCAGAGCCGGTAACCGTAGCGGAAGCCGTCCTTCGGCAGCACGGCGATGACGCGCGTATCGCGGCCCATCAGGCGCGCGCGCTCGACGTGCTTCAGGTCGTAGAAGCCCTGGGTCGACTGGTCGAAGCGCGGCAGGTTGCCGAGCAGCGTCGTTTCCTGGGGCCGGCGCTCGACCAGCACCGTGCGCTTGTCCGGCAGGTAGCAGACGAGTTCGGTGCCGGTGCGCACGAACTCGCGCCCCGATCCGTCGAGCGACACGAGGCGCTCCATCACGCTGCCGTCCCGCACCCGGTGGATGATGCGCATGGTCTCGACGCGCCCGCCGTGCACATGGAAGAACACGCCGTCGTAGTTGCGCGTGGTGAGCGCCTCGTTCATGCGCCCGAGCCAGGCCCGGGCGTCGTCGGAAGCGCGGGCGGTCAAGGTCGCGCCCGATGCGAGCAGCGCGAGCAGCAGCCACGGCTGCCTCAGGCTAACGTTCATCGGTGGCCGATACCGCATCGGTGGCCCGCGCCGCATCCACCGCCGGCGCCCCGTCATCCTGCTCGGTCGCGACGAGCGCCGACAGCAGGTTGCGCCGCGACAGCGGCATCGATACCTCGCTGTGCGCCACGACATAATTGGCGAGCTGGGCGGGTGGCACGAAATTCACCGGCTCGTTCACGACGGGCACGACGTAGCTCTCCGGCTCGAGCGCAGCGGACGGGCCCAGCACCACCGTGGCCTGCGCCGCCGTGGCCGCGGGCGCTGCGGTGCTTGCAACGACCGGCAGAGGCGCAGCGGCGGGCAGCGCCGCGTCGCGCCCGCGCAGGCCGATCACGGCCACGCCGGCCACGACCGCCGCCGCCGCGAAACCCGCGGCCGGCCGCAGCCAGCGGCGCGCCTGCCGCGCGGCCGGCCGCGCCGCGGCGGCATCGTCGGCCTCCTGGTAGCTCGCCTCGGTCGATACCGCGCGGCGCACGCGCCCCGCCACCTGCAAGTCGAGCCGCACGCCCGGCTCGCGGCGCAGCGCCGCGCCGATCACTGCGTAGCGCGCCCACTCGGCGCGCAGGTCGGCATCCCGCGTCAGGCGCCGCGCGACCAGCTCGCATTCGCCGGCCGCCAGCTCGCCGTCGAACATCGCCGACAGCTGGCTTGCACGTTGTTCCTCGTTCATCCGATCTCCTCCGCCCGACCGAGCCCGCCTTCGAACACCTCACGCAGGCGCCGATCGATCGCCTCGCGAGCCCGGAATATCCTCGACCGCACCGTCCCCACTGGGCACTCCATCGCCGCCGCAATCTCCTCGTACGACAGCCCCTCGAGTTCGCGCAGCACGATCGCGGTACGCAAGTCTTCAGGCAACTGATCGATCGCGGAGTTCACCGTCTGGCGGATTTCCTCGGTGAGCACCAGGCCCTCCGGCGTATCCGGGTCGCGCAGCCTCGACTGGGCTTCCCAGGAGGACTCGTTGTCCTGCAGGTCGAGGTCGTACTCGACCGGGCTGCGCTCGCGCGCGGCGATGGCATTCTTGGCCGTGTTGATCGAGATGCGGTACAGCCAGGTGTAGAAAGCGCTGTCGCCGCGAAACTGCGGCAGCGCGCGATAGGCCTTGATGAAGGCCTCCTGGGCAATGTCCTCGGCTTCAGCGGGACTACGAACGTAACGCATTACCAGCTTGACGACTTTGTGCTGGTACTTGAGCACCAGCAGGTCGAACGCAACCTTGTCACCGCGCTGCACGCGCCTGACAAGGGAGAGATCGCTCTCGTCGGCACCAGGGCCTGTCACTGTCTGCTGACCATCCGGGCTGTGGCACCGCGACCACATAGACCCCTGACACTGCGAAAAGTTCTGCCCCGCCGGCGGACGGTGCATGAGCTGCGATGCCTGTCACGAACGGGACCGATTCTAACAGTTCGGCGCACGGACTCCCGCCGGCCGGCGCGGCGCGTGACCGGCGATCCTGAGGCGCAGCGCGAGGGCCCGGTCGAGCACGCAGGCCCGTCGCGGCCCGGCCTGGGTGTCGAACCGCAGGAGCACGAGCGCGCCGAAGGTCGCGCAATGCGGGCTGGGCGTCGCCCGCGCGGTCCCCGGCTGTCTTCTGCACGCCACAAGCCAGTCGCGCCCGCGCCCGGGCTGGATCCGGCGCAAGGAAACCGACGCGCGCAGCGCGAGGTCGCGGCGCACGGCCGGCAGCGCGACCGACCAGAGGGCGAGCAGCAACAGGCAGCGCAACGGCAGGGGCAGTCCGCGCGATGCGAGCAGGCCGCCGCTTGCGAGCAGCAGCCATGCGCAAACCGCGACAAGCAGGCTGCGGCAGGGCCGCAGCAGGACGGGAGGTGGTGGCCCGCGTCGGCGCGCGGATGGCGCGTCAGCGCGGCGGGCGCCTGAGCTCGCGCAGGAGCGACGCGAATGCGGGATCTTCGGGTACGGCACCGCCCAGCAGATACGCCGCGAGCTGCGGGTCCGGCAACTCGAGAAAGCGTGCAAAGGCCGCCTGTTCGTCGCTGGACGCGCCCGGGAAAACGCCGGCCAGGTAACGCTCGAGCAGCAGGTCGAGTTCCTTCATGCCGCGCCGGCAGTGCCAGCGCAGGCGTGCCGCATCGCCCGCCCCGTCCACGTCAGTGCTGGCGCTCGACGATGAGCTTCTTGATCTCGGCGATCGCCTTGGCCGGATTGAGGTCCTTCGGGCAGGCCTCGGTGCAGTTCATGATCGTATGGCAGCGATAGAGCTTGAAGGGATCTTCCAGCTCGTCGAGGCGCTCGCCCGTCGCCTCGTCGCGGCTGTCGATGATCCACCGGTAGGCCGCGAGCAGCGCGGCGGGGCCGAGGTAGCGGTCCGAATTCCACCAGTAGCTCGGGCAGGCGGTGGAACAGCAGGCGCACAGGATGCAGGCCGAGGGGCGGTCGATCTTTTCCTGCTCGGCCTTGCTCTGCAGCCGCTCACGGTCGGGCGGCGCGGGCGTGCGCGACTGCAGCCAGGGCTTCACCGCGGCGTACTGCGCATAGAACTGCGTGAGGTCCGGGACGAGGTCCTTCACCACCGGCATGTGCGGCAACGGATAGATGGTGACGTCGCCCTTGATGTCACCGCAGGCCTTGGTGCAGGCGAGCGTGTTCAGGCCGTCGATGTTCATCGCGCAGCTGCCGCAGATGCCCTCGCGGCAGGAGCGGCGGAAGGTGAGCGTGCTGTCGACCTCGTTCTTGATCTTGATGAGGGCGTCGAGAACCATTGGCCCGCAGGCGGCCATGTCGACCTCGTAGCTGTCGAGCCGCGGGTTCTCGCCCGAATCCGGGTCGAAGCGGTAGATGCGGAAGGTGCGCGGCTGCTTCGCCCCCTCCGGGGCGCGGAACACTTTGCCGTCGCGCCGGACGCGGGAATTGGGCGGGAGGCGGAACGTCGACATCAGTAAACCCTCGCCTTCGGCGGCACGGTCTCGACGTCGCCGGTCAGCGTTTCGAGGTGCACCTTGCGGTAATCGATCGTCGGCCGCCCCGCCGCATCCACCCGGATCAGCGTGTGCTTCATCCATTCGCTGTCGTTGCGGTCCGGGAAGTCCTCGCGCGCATGCGCGCCGCGGCTTTCCTTGCGGTTCTCCGCCGCGTTGATCGTCGCGACGGCCTGGCCGAGCAGGTTCTCGAGCTCGAGCGTCTCGACGAGGTCGGTGTTCCAGACGAGCGAGCGGTCGGCGACGCGCACGTCGGTGAAGGACGCGAAGGTCCTGGCGAGTTTCTGGCAGCCGTCGCGCAACGACTCGCCGGTGCGGAACACCGAGGCGTCGGCCTGCATGATCCGCTGCATTTCGAGGCGGATCTCGGCGGTCGGGCGCGAGCCCTGCGCGTTGCGCAGCCTGTCGACGCGCGCCACCGCGAAATCACCCGCATCCTTCGCGAGTGGCCGGTGGCGCTCGCCCGGCTTCACCAGCGACGCGATGTGGCGGGCCGCCTCGCGGCCGAAGATCACGATGTCGAGCAGCGAGTTCGAGCCGAGCCGGTTGGCGCCGTGCACGGAGACGCAGGCGGCCTCGCCGGCGGCGAACAGCCCCGGCACGATGCTGTCCGGGTTGCCGTCCTTCACCGTGACCACTTCGCCGTGGTAATTGCAGGGGATGCCGCCCATGTTGTAGTGCACGGTCGGCTGCACCGGGATCGGCTCCTTCGTGACATCGACGCCCGCGAAGATGCGCGCCGTGTCGGCAATGCCCGGCAGGCGCTCGTGGATCACCTCGGGTCCGAGGTGCTCGAGATGCAGGTGGATGTGGTCGCGGTGCTCGCCGACGCCGCGTCCCTCGCGCACTTCGATGGTCATCGAGCGGCTGACGACATCGCGCGAAGCGAGGTCCTTGGCGTTCGGCGCGTAGCGCTCCATGAAGCGCTCGCCCTTCGAGTTGGTGAGGTAGCCGCCCTCGCCGCGCGAGCCCTCGGTGATGAGGCAGCCCGCGCCATAGATGCCGGTCGGGTGGAACTGCACGAACTCCATGTCCTGCAGCGGCAGGCCGGCGCGCAGCGCCATCCCGCCGCCGTCGCCCGTGCAGGTATGCGCCGACGTGCAGGTGAAGTAGGCGCGGCCATAGCCGCCGGTCGCGAGGATCACCGCGTGGGCGCGGTACCGGTGCAGGCGGCCGGTCGCGAGGTCGATCGCGACGACGCCGCGGCACTCGCCGTTTTCCATGATCAGGTCGACCGCGAAATACTCGATGTGGAACTCGGCATTCCGGCGGATCGACTGCTGGTAGAGCGCGTGCAGCATCGCGTGGCCGGTGCGGTCGGCGGCGGCGGCCGTGCGCTGCGCGATGCCCTTGCCGTAATGGGTCGTCATGCCGCCAAAGGGCCGCTGGTAGATGCGGCCGTCTTCGGTGCGCGAGAACGGCACGCCGTAGTGCTCGAGCTCGATCACCGCGGCGGGCGCCTCCTTGCACATGAACTCGATCGCATCCTGGTCGCCGAGCCAGTCGGATCCCTTGATCGTGTCGTAGAAATGGAAGCGCCAGTCGTCCTCGCCCATGTTGCCGAGCGCGGCGCTGATGCCGCCCTGCGCGGCGACGGTATGGCTGCGCGTCGGGAAGACTTTGGTGATGCACGCGGTGCTGAGGCCCGCCTCGGCGAGCCCGAGCGTGGCGCGCAGGCCTGCGCCTCCGGCGCCGACGACGACGACGTCATAGGTGTGGTCGATGAAGGCGTAGTCGCTCATCCGAAACTCCGCAAGGCAATCCGCAGCAGCGCGAGCACCGCGACGGCGGCGATGAGCACGTGGGCAAAAGTGCTGGCGAGCAGCAGCGCGATCTTCGCGTGCCTGCCGTGCACGTAGTCCTCGATGACGACCTGCACGCCGAGCTGCGAATGCCAGCTGGCAACGATCGCGAGAAGCGCCAGCAACACGGGATTGGCGCCGTGGGCGATCCAGGCCGTGACGCTCGCATGATCGGCGAGCGGCAGGCGCACGATCGAGACGACGAACCAGATCGTGAGCAGCGTGAGCGCCACGGCGGTCGCGCGCTGCGCGGTCCAGTGGTGCGCACCCTCGTGCGCCGATCCGGCGCCGAGCACCCGGCCGAGCGGGGTACGCAGGCTCATGGCGTGGCCCCGCCGCGCGCGAACAGCAGCCAGGCGAGCGCGGCGAACAGCGCGAGCGTCGCGATGATCGCCATGCGGTAGCTGCGCCGTGCCTCGCGTTTCTCGAGGCCGAAGACGAGGTCCCAGGCGAGGTGGCGGATGCCGTTGAAGAAGTGGTAACAGAACGCGAGCAGCCACAGCGCGAGCACGCCTTTCGCGAACGGGCCAGACAGCAGCGCGACCGCGGCCGCATAGCTGCCCCAGCCGCCCGCGGCTGCGGCCAGCCACGCGACGAACACCAGCAGGCCCGCGGACAGAGCGAGCCCGCTCACGCGGTGGGCGAAAGAACCGATCATCGTGTACTGGAAGCGGTACACGGTTGCGTGCGGCGACAGCGGCCGTTGGCGCATGAGGACTCCCTGGATCAAAAGTCGACGCAGCGGCCGTTGCGTTCCCAATCGCCGTAGCGCGTGGGTTCGGGTCCGGCGGGCCCGCCGATCTCGCGCGGGGCGGGCTGCGGCAGCGGCGCGTTCTGCTTCGGCGAGGTTTCGACTGGAGGATCGGCCGGCTGCGGCATGGCTGGGGAATTCTGCCAGAATTCTCCCCTGCCCTCCACCCGGCCATCGGGAACCTCATGGACAATTCACAACGGCTGTACGGACATTGCGAGCTTGTCGACCTCGGGGTGCTCGCCGTGCGCGGCCGTGATGCCGTCGCTTTCCTGCAGGGCCAGTTGTCGCAGGACGTGACGCGGCTTGCGGTCGGCACCGCCGCCTTCGCGGGCTGCCACACGCCGCAGGGCCGCGTCATCGCCGTCGTGCGCCTGCTGCCGGCCGCAGAGGGCATCGACTGCATCCTGCCGCAGGAGTTGATCGAGCCGCTCGCCGCGCATCTGCGCAAGTACGTGCTGCGCGCAAAGCTCACGCTAACCGACGGGCGCGGCGCCCTGCGCGTGCTCGGCATCGTGCAGGGCGGGATGCGCACGTTGCGCGCAGTGGCGGCCGGTGACGCCGCGGCGGGCAGCGGCGCGGCGATTGCGCGCGAGGCCTGGCGCGCGCTCGACATCGCGGCGGGCATGCCGCAGGTCTATCGCGCGACGAGCGGGCGCTTCATCGCACAGATGCTGAACCTCGACTGCGTCGCCGGGATCGCCTTCGACAAGGGCTGCTACACGGGCCAGGAAATCATCGCGCGCGCGCACTACCGCGGTCGCGTGAAACGGCGCATGCAGCGCTTTCGCAGCCTCGCGCCGCCGCGGGCGCCGCTCGGCCCGGGCGCGAGCGGCGTGCTCGCCGACGGCCGTCCGTTCGAGGTCGTCGATGCCGTGACGCTCGCGGATGGCCGGGTGGAGTTCCTCGCCGTTGCGTCACTCACCGGCGAGCCACTCGCCGGCGAACCGGCTGCGGGCGCATCGGCCGCCACCAGCCGCCGCGAGGCCGCTATCGAGGTGGAGTCCCTGCCCCTGCCCTACGCCCTGCCGGATTGAGATCGACGAGCTCGATCTGTCCCGCGCCGATCGCATCGCCGAGGAAGGCGCTGCCGACGCGCGCGAAGCGCTCGGGGGCGTCGGTGGCGAGCAGGGTCAACCGGCCGTTGCCGTTGCCCCGCAAGTCGTGGTCCTGCAGCAGCCGGTCCGTCGCCTGCGCGACCGTCGCCGCGGAGTCCACGATGGCGACTTTTCCTCCGACGACCGCCCGGATCGGCCCGATCAGCATCGGGAAGTGCGTGCAGCCGAGCACGAGGGTGTCGGGACTGTCGTCCGCGGCCGCGCCGAACAACTCGCCGAGGTAGCGCTGCGCCGCCGACTTCGCGACGGCTCCATCGGTCCAGCCTTCCTCCGCGAGCGCCACGAATACCTGGCAAGCGGCGGCGCTCACGCGCGCGTCGGGACGCAGGGCATGGATCGCCGCCGGATACGCGCCGCCGCGCACCGTGCCGTCGGTCGCGATCACCGCGATGTGGCCGTTGCGCGTGGCCGCGCAGGCCGCGGCCGCGCCCGGCTCGATCACGCCGATCACCGGCAGGCCCGCGAAGGCCGTGCGCATTGCCGGCAGTGCGACGGCCGAGGCGGTGTTGCAGGCGACCACGAGGCACTTGATGCCGCGGTCGACCAGCAGTTGCGAAGCCTGCAGCGCGTAACGAACGACCGTGCCGGCGCCCTTCGTGCCGTACGGCAGGCGGGCGGTGTCGCCGAGATAGAGGAAATCCTCCTGCGGCAACGCAGTGCGCAGGGCCCGCAGCACGGTGAGCCCGCCGACGCCCGAGTCGAACACGCCGATCGGCGCGGCGTTCGCGGGCCGGGCCGCCATGGCCCGCCTCAGGCCTCCGGGCGCAGGTGCGGAAACAGCAGCACGTCGCGGATCGACGGCGAGTCCGTGAAGAACATGACGAGCCGGTCGATGCCGATGCCGAGGCCGGCGGTCGGCGGCATCGCGTACTCGAGCGCGCGGACATAGTCGGCGTCGTAGAACATCGCCTCCTCGTCGCCCGCCTCCTTGCGCGCCACCTGCGCACGGAAACGCGCCGCCTGGTCCTCCGGATCGTTCAGCTCGGAAAAGCCGTTGGCGAGTTCGCGGCCTGCGACGAAGAACTCGAAGCGATCGGTGATGAACGGATCGGCATCGTTGGCGCGCGACAATGGCGATACTTCGGCGGGATAGGCGTACACGAAGGTCGGATCGAGGCAGGTGTGCTCCGCGGTCTTCTCGAAGATCTCGATCTGCAGCTTGCCCGCGCCGTCGTGCTTGCCGACCGGCACACCGAGGCGCTCGCACCAGCGCCGCAGGTAGCTCACGTCGCGCAGGGACAGCGGGTCGATGCCGGGATTGTGCTCGAGGATCGCCTCTTCCACCGTGACGCGGCGGAACGGCGCGTCGAGGTCGTACGCCCTGCCCTGGTAATCGAACTTGCGGCCACCGGCCACCGTATCGGCGACGCCGCGCATCACGCGCTCGACGAGGTCCATCAGGTCGCGGTAGTCCGCGTAGGCCCAGTAGAGCTCGAGCATCGTGAACTCGGGGTTGTGCTGCGTCGACAGCCCCTCGTTGCGGAAGTTGCGGTTCACCTCGTAGACGCGCTCGAAGCCGCCGACCACGAGCCGCTTGAGGTAGAGCTCGGGCGCGATGCGCAGGTACATGTCGAGGTCGAGCGCATTGTGGTGCGTGACGAAGGGCCGCGCCGCGGCGCCGCCGGGGATCGGCTGCATCATCGGCGTTTCGACTTCCATGAAGTCCTGCGCGTCGAGGAAGGCACGCAGGTAGCGGATGATCGCGACGCGCTTGGCGAACACCGCGCGGCTCTGGTCGTTGACGATGAGGTCGACGTAGCGCTGCCGGTAGCGCGTCTCGGTGTCGGCGAGGCCATGCCACTTGTCGGGCAGCGGCCGCAGCGACTTCGCGAGCAGGCGCAGGCTCGTCGCCCGCACCGACAGCTCGCCGGTCTTCGTGCGAAAGAGCGGCCCCTCGGCGCCGAGGATGTCGCCGACGTCCCAGCCCTTCCAGGCCTCGTATGCATCGCCGAGCGTCGCCTGCTGCAGGAACACCTGGATGCGACCGCTTCTGTCCGCGAGCTTGGCGAAGCTCGCCTTGCCCATGACGCGCTTGGCCATGAGGCGCCCGCCGACGCGCACGTTCACCGGGTTCGCCTCGAGCCACTCGGCGCTCTTGTCGCCCCAGCTCGCCTCGAGCTGCGCGGCGAGCGCATCGCGGCGGAAATCGTTCGGGTAGGCGGGCGCGCCGCCGCGCAGCGCCGCGAGCTTCGCCCGCCGCTCCGCGATCAAGCGGTTCTCGTCGCCGGAATTGTCGTCGTTTGCCACGCTGCTACAGCCCCGCCTTCAGTGACGCTTCCATGAACTGGTCGAGGTCGCCGTCGAGCACCGCCTGCGTGTTGCCGACCTCGACGTCGGTACGCAGGTCCTTGATGCGCGACTGGTCGAGCACGTAGGAGCGGATCTGGTTGCCCCAGCTCACGTCCGACTTGGCGTCCTCGAGCACCTTCGCCGCCGCGTTGCGCTTGTTGACCTCGAGCTCGTAGAGCTTCGCCTTCAGCATCTTCATCGCGGTCGAGCGGTTCTTGTGCTGGCTGCGCTCGTTCTGGCAGGCCACCACGATGCCGCTCGGCAGGTGGCGCAGGCGCACCGCCGATTCGGTCTTGTTGACGTGCTGGCCGCCCGCGCCGCTCGAGCGGAACACGTCCATCTCGATGTCGGCCGGGTTCACCTCGATGTCGATGTCGTCATCGACCTCGGGGGAAATGAACACGGAGGCGAACGAGGTGTGCCGGCGGTTGCCCGAGTCGAACGGCGACTTGCGCACGAGGCGGTGCACGCCCGTCTCGGTGCGCAGCCAGCCGTAGGCATACTCGCCGCGCACCTCGAGCGAGGCGCTCTTGACCCCGGCGACTTCGCCCGGGCTCGAGTCGATCACCTCGCACTGGAAGCCGCGTTGCGCCGCCCAGCGGATGTACATGCGCATCAGCATCTGCGCCCAGTCCTGGGCCTCGGTGCCGCCGGCACCGGCCTGGATGTCGAGGTAGGCGTTGTGCGAATCCATTTCGCCGCGGAACATGCGCTTGAACTCGAGGCGGCGCACCGCGCCCTCGAGCCCGCCCGATTCGCGCTCGATCTCGGCGGCGGCCGCGTCATCGCCCTCCGCTTCGGCGAGCTCGAGCAGTTCGGCGGCGTCGGAGATCGAGGTCGCGGTGCGGTCGATCTCGCCGGTCTCGGCGGCCAGTCGCGCGCGCTCCTTGCCGAGCAGCTGGGCGCGCTCCTGGTTGGACCAGACGGCGGGATCCTCGAGTTCGCGGTTTACTTCTTCGAGGCGCTCGACCTTCTGGTCGTACTCAAAGAAACCCCCGTAGCGAACGGGTGCGCTCTTCGAGGTCTTTGAGCGCGCGCTTCAGCTGGCTGACTTCCATCGGCGCAATTTTATCAGGCAGGCAGCACGTGGTCGACCAGCAGCTGCAGGCGTCGTTCGCCCTGGTAGGCATTCACGTCCAGCCGGTAGACGAGGCGCACCTCGCCCTCCGGCGCGCGCGCGCGCTCGTCCGCCAGCAGGTTGAAGGCGATGGCGTCGAAGCGGCGCGCGCCGCCGGCGAGCTCGACCCACATCTTCACGTGCTTGCCGCCGAGGACCCGCGTGCGCTCGATCCGGAAGCGCCCGTCGAACATCGGCTCCGGGAAGGCCGCGCCCCACGGCCCGCCGCCGCGCAGCGCCTCCGCCGTGGCGAGGCAGATGTCGTCGGCGGCGAGCTCGCCGTCGGTATCGAGGCGATCGGCGTCGGCGTTCGCGCCGAGCCAGGCCGCCACTTCCGCGTCGAATGCCGCTGCGAACGCGTCGAGGCGCGCCGGGTCGAGCGTGAGGCCGGCGGCCATCGCGTGGCCGCCGAAGCGCACGATCAGCCCCGGGTTGCGCGCCGAGATGTTTTCGAAGACATCGCGCACGTGCACGCCGGCGATCGAGCGCGCCGAGCCGCGCAACGAGCCGTCGCCGCCGTTCGCGAACGCGACCACCGGCCGGCGCAGCCTCTCCTTGACCCGGCTCGCCACGAGGCCCACGACCCCCTGGTGCCAGCTCGCGTCGTAGAGGCAGACGCCCGCGCGCTGGCCCGCACCGGGCGTGGCGAGCGGCCCGAGGTGGCGCACGGCGGCGAGCGCCTGCGCCTGCATCTGCGCTTCGATCGCCCGCCGCTCCGCGTTGAGCTGATCGAGCCGGGCGGCGAGCGAGCGCGCCTCCGCCTCGCTGTCGGCGAGCAGGCAGCGGATGCCGATCGACATGTCGTCGAGGCGGCCCGCGGCATTGAGGCGTGGCGCAATCGCGAAGCCGAGGTCGCCGGCGGTCAGGTCGGCGCGTTCGCGCTGCGCAATCTCGAGCAGCGCGCGGATGCCGGCCACGCAACGCCCCGCGCGGATGCGCGCGAGGCCCTGCGCGACGAGCACGCGGTTGTTGGCATCGAGCGGCACGACGTCGGCCACGGTGCCGAGCGCGACGAGGTCGAGCCATTCGGCCGCGGACGGCGCGCCCCGCGCGACGAGCCCGGCCGCATCGAGCGCGCGCTTCAGTGCCACCATTACGTAGAAAGCGACGCCGACGCCCGCAAGCGCGCGACTGCCGAAGCGGCTGCCCGCGAGGTTCGGATTGACCATCACGTTCGCCGCCGGCAGCTCGGCGCCCGGCAGGTGATGGTCGGTCACGAGCACGTCGATGCCGCGCTCGCGCGCCGCCGCGACCCCGGCGATGCTTGCGACGCCATTGTCGACCGTGACGATCAGGGTCGGCGCGCGTTCGGCGCCCAGCGCCACGATCTCGGGCGTCAGCCCGTAACCGAATTCGAAGCGGTTCGGCACGAGGAAATCGACCGCCGCGAAACCCCAGGCGCGCAGCGCGCGCACGATCAGCACGGAGCTCGTCGCGCCGTCCGCGTCGAAGTCGCCGACCACCAGCACCTTGCGACCCGGCGCCCGGTGCGCGAGCAGCAGCTCGACCGCCGCTTCCACGCCCTCGAGCGTGCCGACCGGCAGCAGGCGCGACAGCGCCAGCGACAACTCCTCCTCGCTGCGCACACCGCGCGCGGCGTAGACCCGCCGCAGGACGGGATGCAGGGATTCGCCCCAGCCGCCCGCCGCGCCCGTCGCGCGGCGCTCGATGCGCAGCGTCATGCCGATGCCGTCCACCGCACCGTGCGGCGCCAGGGCTTGACGAGATCGAAGCGGTTGATGCGAAACAGGCGATCGTCGATCACGACCTGTACCGACGCCACGCGGCGAGCCGCCAGGTGCGCCAGGGCCGGCGCGCACCAGCGCTCGACGACGTCGTCCCGCAGGCCGTGGCGTGCGACGACGAAGGTGTCGGCCTCCCGCGCGATGGCGACCTCCCTGAGCGAGCCGGCCTCGCCGGGGGCCGAAAGCCCTTGCGCGGCCCAGAGGCCGCGCAGCCAGCTGTCGCCACCGTAGGCGCGCGAGGAATGCTTGCGCGGGCCCGCCGGGCCCGGGACCGCCACCGGCGCACCCCCGCCCCAGATCCAGAGGGTCGACACGGGCGCGAGGCCGCGGCGCTGCCGCGATTCGCCGAGCGGCTGCCCGTGCAGCCACATCTCGATTTCCGCGCCGAGGCGCCGCACGGACGCCGCGTCGTCGCCCGCGGCGAGCCACGATCCGATGTTGCCTGCCAGTACCCGCGCAGGATCGTGCGTACGCGTCCGAAGCGCGGCGAGGCCCGACAGCACAAAGCCCTCGGCGCCGGCGGGCGCCAGCGCGAAACCCGAGCCGGCGAAATCGCGTGCAAACCGCTCCGCCAGTTCAGCGGCCTCATCCGCCGCCAGCGTGATCCAGCCGTCGGCGGGCATGCGCACGTGATCGAGGGCCGCGAGCAGCGAGACCGGGGTTGCAAACCACGCCAGCGCGGGGGCGACACCGAGCACCGGGGCGGCGACCTGCGCCGGCGGCGCGGAGGCGAGCGCGGCCAGCCCGACGCGCTGCGCGAGCCAGGCCCGCCAGTCACCCCCGGCAAGGGCCGATTCGCGCGCGCGCGCCAGCGGCTGCGCGAGCGCGGCGCGCTCGGCAGCGGAAACAACCGGCAGGATGAGGACGAGCGCGGACACGATCGCGTATCGTACCGAAATGAAGCTGACGCTGGCCGCGCGCACCGACATCAACCTGATCCGCAGCCATGGCGCGGGCGACGTGCGCATCCGTGACGCGACCTACGCGGCGCCGCTCATCGTCGGCGCGGAGGCGCTCGTGACCGACTGGGCCGCGGGCGGCGCCACGTCGCTCGATGCCGCGATGCTCGAGCCCGTGCTGTCGCTCGCGCCCGAAGTGGTCATCGTCGGCATGCCCGCGCCCGTCAAGTGGCCGTCCGCGGACGTGCGCGCGCTGCTCGGCGCGCGGCGCATCGGGCTCGAAGTGATGGAATTCGGGGCGGCCTGCCGCACGTACAACGTGCTCGCGCAGGAAGACCGGAGGGTGATCCTCGCCTTGCTGCCGTGACAGGGTGCGCCACGCGCACCGGGGGAAGGCACAGGAGGGAAAGCTCGTTACTTGAATCCAACCGCCCGTAGCTGACAGACCCGAACGATTGCCGTCGTTTGTTCTACTTCTTCTTCCGTCTACTTCTTCTACTCGCCGACTCCCCCGAAACCCCTGTGCCTTCTCCGGGTACGCTTGGGAGCGCCATGTTAGACAGGATGGTGCGCCGCAGGCAAGGCAGTTTTTTTCTTATTTATTACAAATAGTTACGTATATTTCCTCAAGTCACACCCTCAAGCAGCGGAACGAAGGCGACCGGCCCGAGGCCCTGGCGTTCGATCTTTTGCTCGCGACGCGTGAAGCGCACCAGCTCCTGCGCGCCCTCGGGCCCGACCGGCACGATGAGCCGCCCGCCCACCTTCAGTTGCTCGAGCAGCGTCTCGGGCACGCGCAGTGGCGCCGCTGCGACGAGGATGCCGTCGTAGGGCGCATGCGTCGGCCAGCCGCGGTAGCCGTCCCCGTGCCGGAAGCGCACGTTCTTGGTGCCAAGTTCGCGGATGCGATCCTTCGCGCGCTTCAGCAACGGTTCGATGCGCTCGATGCTGTAGAGCTTGTCGACGAGCGGCGCGAGCACGGCGGTCTGGTAGCCGCAGCCCGTGCCGACCTCGAGCACGTTGAACAGCGGCCCGCCCTCGAGCAGCGCTTCCGTCATGCGCGCGACGATGTAGGGTTGCGAGATGGTCTGGCCGTAGCCGATCGGCAGCGCGGTATCTTCGTAGGCCCGGCTCGCCAGCGCCTCGTCGACGAAGATGTGCCGCGGCACGTTGCGGATGCGGTCGAGCACCGCGGGGTTGCGGATGCCCTGCTCGCGCAACCGCTGCACCAGCCGGTCGCGCGTGCGCGCCGAGGTCATGCCGATGCCCGCGAGGCGCACGTCAGCCACGGGGCCGCCCATCGAGCCATTGCGCGACCGTGCCGAGCGCGGCGTGGCGCGTGAGGTCGATCTGCAGCGGCGTCACCGACACGAAGCCTTCCGCGACGGCGTGGAAATCGGTGCCGGGCCCCGCCTCCTGGCCGGCGCCGGCGGGCCCGATCCAGTAGACGGGCCGGCCACGCGGATCACTCGCGCGGATGACGGGCTCGGAGCGGTGGCGGTTGCCGAGCCGCGTGGCACGCAGGCCGCGCAGCTGTTCGTAGGGCAGGTCCGGCACGTTCACATTGAGGATCATGCCGCGATCGAGCGGCGCCTCGATGAGGCGATCGACGATTTCGCGCGCGACGCGCGCGGCGGTTGCGAAATGGCGCGGGCCGCCCTGCTCCGTGCAGAGCGAGACGGCCACGGTCGTGAGCCCGAGGAAGCGCCCCTCGATCGCCGCCGCCACGGTGCCCGAATAGAGCACGTCGTCGCCCAGGTTCGCGCCGTCGTTGACGCCCGAGACCACCATGTCGAACTCGAAATCGAACAGCCCCGAGATCGCGAGGTGCACGCAGTCGGTCGGCGTGCCGACGACATAATGCACGTCCTCCTCGGCGGTGAACACGCGCAGCGGCACGTCGAGGGTGAGCGAATTGCTCGCGCCGCTCCTGTTGCGGTCCGGCGCCACGATAGTCAGGTCGGCGACGCCCGCCAGCGCGTGGCGCAGGTGGCGGATGCCCTCGGCACGGAAGCCGTCGTCATTGGCAAGCAGGATTTTCACTCGGCGCGGGAACTTTCGGATTCTGCGGGCGCGTCAATATACTGAAAGCGTTCCTGCGGAGGAAATCGTGGGCGACCTTCCCGACGACGAAGACAGCCGGCTGTTTCGCGACGCGGTGCGCGGCACGCGGGCGCTTGCCGGCGAGGCGCGCGCCGGCCCGCGCCGGCGCCGTCCGCCGCCACGCGCGCGCTTCGCGCGCGCCGAACGGGCCGCGGTGCTGGCCGAATCGCTCGACGTTCCCTGGCCCGAGGCCGGCATCGAGACGGGCGAGGAACTCGGCTTTCGCCGCCCGGGCGTGCAGGAAACGGTGCTGCGGCGGCTGCGCCGCGGCGAGTACCGGGTGGAATCCGAAATCGACCTCCACGGCCTCACGGTCGTCGAGGCAAGGGCGCAGTTGCGCGCCTTCCTCGCCGAGGCCACCGCAAGACGCCTGCGCTGCGTGCGCATCGTGCACGGCAAGGGACTGCGTTCCGGGCAGCGGGGCCCCGTGATCAAGCAGACGGTCAACGCGCTGTTGCGGCGGGTCGGTGCCGTCATCGCCTTCAGCTCCGCCCGGCAGGTCGACGGCGGCACCGGCGCGGTGTACGTGCTCCTCGGTTGAGCCCGGCACCACGCTAGGTGAAGAGCGCCCGCAGGCGCGCCTGCGCCTCCTCGCCGAACCACAGTTCGACCGCCGCATCGATGAAGCCGCCGTCGCCGCCATCGAACAGCGCGGCCAACGGCGCGCGCACTGCGGCGCGCGTCGCCAGCATGGCGCGCGGCGGCAGGGCGAGCAGCAGGCGCGCGTGGGCGTGTGCGTGCCCGACGACTTCCTCCGGTGCGCACACCGCATCGACCAGCCCCGCGGCGAGCGCCGCCTCCGGATCGAGCATGCCTCCCCGGGTCAACAGGTCCGCAGCCCTCTGCTCGCCGACGAGCCGCGCGAAGGCGCGGCACAGCAGCGGCCCTGGCGTGAGGCCGACGGCCACTTCGTTGAGCCCGATGGAGAACGGGCCCGCGGCCATCACCCGGTAGTCGCAATGCAGGGCGAGCACGGTGCCTCCTGCCGGCGCGTGGCCCGTGATCGCCGCAACGATCGGCACGGTTGAGCGCGCAAGCGCTTCCTGCGCGGCCCACAATGCGGCGAACAGGCGCCGCATCCCGGCGCGCTCCTCGCGCAGCAGCGCCGGCACGTCGAGTCCCGCCGAGAACAGGCCCGGCTGGCCGGACAGCACGATCGCACGGATGCCCGCGCCGGGCGCCTCGCGCACGGCCGCCGCAATGCGCCCGATCAGCGCTTCATCGAGGGCATTGACCGGCGGGCGGCACAGGCGCAGTTCGCGCACCCCCTCGTCATCGATCACCCGCAACATCGAGCACCTCCCGCAGGACCGTCGTCGCGAAGCTGCCCGCCGCCAGGCGAAAGCGCAACAGGAGATCGTCGCCGGCGAATTCGTGGGCCAGCTCGCGCACCGCCACCCGCAGTGGCCGCCGCGCCATCGCGACGCCTTCGGCTTCGAGCGCCGCGCAGACCGGCGCGAAGCCCGCGGCGACTTGCGCCTCGAGCGCAGCCACCCGCCCTCCCGCCCGCGAGGTGCCCGCGCCCCATGACGGGCCAGTGGGATGCACGTCGAGGGCCGTGACCCGCGCCGCGAGCGTGGCATCGACGGCTGCGACATCGAACACGCTGCCCGTGCCATCGAGGTTTGCGACATCGCCCGCCTCGAGCGTCGCCCAGCTGCCTTCCTCGACGCGCCGCGCGAGCACGGCATTGAAGATGAGGCTGCGTGCCGCCGACAGCCCGAAGGCGCGATCGGTACGATAGTCGCCCGCGGCGACCCGCACCAGGTTCGAAAGCCCCTGGCCGAAGCGCTGCGGCCCGAAGTAGTCGGGCGCACCGAGCTCGCCGAGCTGTGCGAGCCGCCCCACGAGCGCCGCGCGATCGCCCTCGAGCGCGCGGATCCGCAGCTCGAATCGGTTGCCGGCGAGCGCCCCGCGCGGCAGCTTGCGGCGGTGGGCGTAGGCCTCGAGCACCCGGTAACCTTCGCCCGAGAGGCCCTGCCAATCCCCGGCCCCGCCCTTGCCGCGCGGCACGGTGTACCACTGGGTCGTCACGGCGTGCCGGTCCTTGAGGCCGGCGAAACCCACCTCGAAAGGCCGGCAGCCCGCGCGGCGCGCCAGTTCGCGCGCCACCCACTCGGTGTTCGCCCCCCGCTTGAGCACGCGCAACAGCAGGTGCGGACCGTCGCCCGCGGGCGCGAAATCGAGCAGTTCCTCGACCACGAAATCCTCCGGCTCCACCCGGATGCGGCCGCGCGCCGGCGGCGTCCCGAAGGCCCGCGGCGGATCGAGCGCGAAATGGCGCCAGTCGCCGGGTACGGCGCCGCTCATCGAGGCGCGTGCCGCTGCAGCAGCACGACCGCCTGCGCGGCCAGCCCCTCGCCGCGGCCGATGAAGCCGAGGCCTTCCGTGGTGGTCGCCTTGATGTTGACCTGGTTGTCCTCGACCGCGAGCAACCGGGCGACGGTGCGGCGCATCTCGTCGCGGTGACGGCCGATGCGGGGCGACTCGGCGAGTATCGTCAGGTCCGCATTCGCGACGACGTAGCCGCGCGCGGCGAGCAACGCCACCACGTGGCGGGTCAGCTCGCGGCTGTCCGCGCCCTTCCACTTCGGGTCGGTATCCGGGAAATGCATGCCGATGTCGCCGAGCCCCGCGGCGCCGAGCAGCGCATCGCACAGCGCGTGCAGGGCAACGTCGCCGTCGGAATGCGCGCGCACGCCGCGCGAGTGCGGCAGGCGCACGCCGGCGATGACCACGCTGTCGCCGGGCCCGAAGGCATGGATGTCCGTGCCGAATCCGATTCTCATGTCGATCGCCCCACGCCGTCCCTCGCCTGCAGCAAGGCCTCCGCCAGCACGAGGTCGGCCGGCGTCGTCACCTTGATATTGCGCGCATCCCCGGCGACGAGCAGCGGCAACTCGCCCTGCCATTCCATGGCCTGCGCCTCGTCGGTGGGCTTGCGCTGCGCGCCGTGCGCCGCCGCTAGCGAGCGCGCGAGCGGCCCGAGCCGGAACATCTGCGGCGTAAGCGCGCGCCAGAGCCCTTCGCGCGGCTCCGTGCGCTCGACCTGCGAGCCACCACCCGTTGCAGCGCGCTTGAGCGTATCGGCCACCGGCACGGCAAGCAGCCCGCCCACGGGGTGCGGCAAGGCGGCTGCCACCAGCGCGTCGATCTCCGCCCGCGAGACACAGGGCCGCGCCGCATCGTGCACCAGCACCCATTCGTCGCCCGCGAGGCCCGCCTGCAGCGCCGCGAGCGAGCGCTGCACGCTCTCCGCACGCTCGGCCCCGCCCGTCACGGCAACGATGGGGCAGGCCGCGCGCGCGGCGCAGCGCGCCGCGACCTGCGGCCAGGCGCCGTCATCCACGGCGATGGCGACCACGACGCGATGGCAACGGGCGTCGGCGAGAAAGGGTGCGAGAGCGTGCTCGATGACCGTGGCGCCCGCCAGCGGCTCGTATTGCTTGCGCAGCACCGAGGCGCCGAAGCGCCGGCCGGACCCGGCCGCCGGCACCACGAGTGCATATCGCATGGGAACGCGGCCGGCTACCGCTGCGCGGTGCGGGTGCGCGGCTCGCCGGTGGCCGACGACGGCCGCGGCACCACCTGGTAGAAGGATTCGCGCGGCGCGACCATGCCGAGCTCGCTGCGCGCGCGCTCCTCGAGTGCGGTGAGGCCCTGCTTGAGGTCGCGCACTTCCGCGGCGAGCCGCGCGTTGCGCGCAGCGAGCACGGCGTTCTCGCCGCGCTGCGCGGCGACGCCGGCCTCGAGGCGGCCCATTTCGCGGATGCCGTCGGGCGACACCCAGAGCCGGTACTGCAACAGCACCGTGACGACGATCAGGGCACCCGCCAGCCACTTCATGGCGCAGACCACCTCATGGCCGCGATGATAGCGGTGAACCTCAGGCGACCGCCACCGGAAATGCCGCGCGCCCCGCGTACTTCGCGCCGGGCCCGAGCGCCGCCTCGATCCGCAGCAGCTGGTTGTACTTCGCGACGCGGTCCGAACGCGACATCGAGCCGGTCTTGATCTGGGTGGCCGCCGTCGCCACCGCGATATCGGCGATGGCGCAGTCCTCCGTCTCGCCGGAGCGGTGCGACACCACGGCGGCGTATTTCGCCTGCTCGGCCATCCCGATCGCGGCGAGCGTCTCGGTGAGCGTGCCGATCTGGTTCGGCTTGATGAGGATCGCGTTGGCGACCTGCTTCGCGACGCCCTCGCGCAGGATGGCGGTGTTCGTCACGAACAGGTCGTCGCCGACGAGCTGGATCTTGCCGCCGAGCTTGCGGGTGAGGATGGCCCAGCCCTCCCAGTCCGCCTCGCTCATGCCGTCCTCGATCGTGACGATCGGATAGGAAGCGGCGAGCGCGGCGAGATAGTCGGCGAACTCGGCGGAACTGAACTGCCGGCCCTCCCCTTCGAGCTGGTAGCGGCCGTCCTTGTAGAACTCGGAGCTCGCAACGTCGAGGCCGAGGTAGATGTCCCTGCCCGCGCGATAGCCCGCCTTGCCGATCGCCTCGAGGATGATCTCGAGCGCGGCGGCATTCGACGGCAGGTTCGGCGCGAAGCCGCCCTCGTCGCCGACGGCGGTCGAGAGCCCGCGATCGTTCAGCAGCTTCTTCAGCGTGTGGAACACCTCGGCGCCATAGCGCAGTGCCTCGGACAGCGACGGCGCACCGACCGGCAGGATCATGAATTCCTGGATGTCGAGGCTGTTGTTGGCGTGCGCGCCGCCGTTGATGATGTTCATCATCGGCACCGGCATCACCGGCTGGCGGCCCGCGCCGAGCCACTGGTAGAGGCCCTGGCCGGCCGAGCGCGCCGCCGCCTGCGCGTTCGCGAGCGACACCGCGAGCAGCGCGTTGGCGCCGAGGCGCCCCTTGGTATCGGTGCCGTCGAGCTCGATCATGGCCGCATCGAGGCCCGCCTGGTCCGCGGCGTCGCGGCCGAGGAGCGCATCGCGCAGCACGCCATTCACGTGGCCGACCGCCTTCAGCACGCCCTTGCCGAGGTAGCGCTTGCCGTCGCCATCGCGCAGTTCCACCGCCTCGCGCGTGCCGGTCGACGCGCCCGAAGGCACGGCGGCCCGCCCGCGGCTGCCGTCGTCGAGCACGACGTCGGCCTCCACGGTGGGGTTGCCGCGCGAATCGATGACCTCGCGGCCGCGGATGTCGACGATACGACTCATAGCAGGGATTCCTCGTAAGGCTGGGACTTGACGTCGCGATCGAGCGCCACGAGCGTCGCGAGCAGCCGCTCCATGCGATCGAGCGGCCAGGCGTTCGGCCCGTCGGACAGCGCCTTGTCCGGATCGGGGTGGGTTTCCATGAAGAGGCCCGCCACGCCCGCGCCCACGGCCGCACGCGCCAGCACCGGCACGAACTCGCGCTGGCCGCCGGAAGCCGCGCCCTTGCCGCCCGGCAGCTGCACCGAGTGCGTCGCGTCGAACACGACCGGGCAGCCGGTCGCGCGCATCACGGCGAGCGAGCGCATGTCGGAGACCAGGTTGTTGTAGCCGAAGCTGAAGCCGCGCTCGCAGACCATGATGTCGCCATTGCCCGTGGAGCGTGCCTTGTCGACCACGTTCTGCATCTCCCAGGGCGAGAGGAACTGGCCCTTCTTGATGTTGACCGGCTTGCCCTGCGAGCACACGTTGACGATGAAGTTCGTCTGGCGCGCGAGGAACGCCGGCGTCTGCAGCACGTCCACCACCGCCGCGACTTCCGCGAACGGCGTGTCCTCGTGCACGTCGGTCAGCACCGGCAGGCCGAACTGGCGTTTCACGTCCGCGAGCACCTTGAGGCCCGCCTCGATGCCGGGCCCGCGGTAGCTCGCGCGCGAGGAACGGTTCGCCTTGTCGTACGAGGCCTTGAACACGAACGGGATGCCGAGGCGCCCCGTGATCTCCTTGAGCTTGCCGGCCACGTCGAAGCTGAGCTGCGCGCTCTCGACGACGCAGGGCCCCGCGATCAGGAAGAACGGCCGGTCGGCACCGATCGCGGCGCCCGCGAGCTTCATCGGCGCGCCCTCACGCGCCGGCCGCCGCCGGCAGCTGCGCCGCGCGATAGTTGCGGGCCGCGCGCACGAAGCCCGCGAACAGCGGGTGGCCGTCGCGCGGCGTCGAGGTGAACTCGGGGTGGAACTGCGTCGCGATGAACCATGGGTGCGAGGGCAGCTCGATGATCTCGACGAGCTCGTCGCGCGAGAATCCGGAAAAGCGCAGGCCGCCGTCCCGGTAGCGGTCGAGGTAGCCGTTGTTGAACTCGTAGCGGTGCCGGTGGCGCTCGCGGATCACCTCGCTGCCGTACAGCGAGCGCGCGAGGCTGCCCTCGCCGAGCAGCACGTCCTGCGCGCCGAGGCGCATCGTGCCGCCCTTGCCGGAGGCCTCGTCGCGCGCCTGCGCGCCCTTCGCCGCGTCCTGCCACTCGGTGATCAGCGCGATTACCGGGTGCGGCGTCGCGCGGTTGAACTCGGTGCTGTTCGCCTGGCCGAGGCCGAGCACGTTGCGGCCGTACTCGATGATGGCGAGCTGCATGCCGAGGCAGATGCCGAGGTAGGGAATGCCGTTTTCCCGCGCATACTGGATGGCGCGGATCTTGCCCTCGATGCCGCGCTCGCCAAAGCCGCCCGGCACGAGGATTGCGTCCATGTCCTTGAGAGCGTGCATGCCGCCCGCGTCGAGGTCGGCCGCCTCGAGGTAGTGGATGTTGACGCGCGTGCGCGTCTTCAGGCCGCCGTGCACCAGCGCCTCGTTGAGCGAAATGTAGGAGTCGCGCACCTGCACGTACTTGCCGACCATCGCGATGTCGACCTGGCCGTCCGGGTTCGCCTTGGCGGCGACCACCTGGCGCCATTCTGCGAGGTCGGTCGGCGGCGCCTCGAGTCGCAGCTTGTCGACGACGATGCGGTCGAGGCCCTGCTCGTGGAGCAGCAGCGGGATCTTGTAGATGTCGTCGGCGTCGATCGCGGTGAACACCGCCCGCTCCTCGACATTGGTGAAGAGCGCAATCTTGCGGCGCTGCTCCTCGGGCAGCGGGTGCTTCGCGCGGCACAGCAGGATGTCCGGCTGGATGCCGATGCCGCGCAGTTCCTTGACCGAATGCTGCGTCGGCTTGGTCTTGATCTCGCTCGAGCCGCCGACCACCGGCACCAGCGTGAGGTGCATGTAGAGGCAGTTGTTGCGGCCAAGCTCGACGCCGATCTGGCGGATCGCCTCGAGGAAGGGCAGCGACTCGATGTCGCCGACCGTGCCGCCGATCTCGACCAGGCAGACGTCGGCGTCGCCCGCGCCCAGGATGACGCTGCGCCGGATCTCGTCGGTGATGTGCGGGATCACCTGCACGGTGGCGCCGAGGTAGTCACCGCGCCGTTCCTTGGCGATCACCCGCTCGTAGATGCGCCCGGTGGTGAAATTGCTGTTGCGCCCGGTCGTGGTGCGCACGAAGCGCTCGTAGTGCCCGAGGTCGAGGTCGGTCTCGGTGCCATCGTCGGTGACGAACACCTCGCCGTGCTGGAACGGGCTCATCGTGCCCGGGTCCACGTTGATGTAGGGATCGAGCTTCACCATCGCCACCTTGAGGCCGCGGGCCTCGAGGATGGCGCCCAGCGACGCTGCCGCGATGCCCTTTCCCAACGAGGAAACGACGCCGCCAGTGACGAAAATGAATCGGGCCATGGGTAACCGCCGCGAAGTGGAACCGGTGCCGCCCACCCCCGGCGGGGGTGCAGTCGCGACGGGCAGCTAGGTTACCAAATCGCGCCCGCGCGGGCGAGCGCGGTGCCAGAGGATGCGCCCGCGTGTCCGCGCGGCGCCGCGCGCCCGCGCGGCAACGCAAGCCTGGTAGGCGGCGTCGATCCAGCGGTCCCCGGCCGCGACGAGCTGGGCCCCCGAGTACAGCAAGGGCATCGCAGCGCGCTCCGTGGTGCCGATCCGCGCCACCTGCAACAGGCCCTTGAGGCTGCGCGCGGGCCCTCCAGGCCGTGGCCGCAGGCACTCGCCGCCACGGCGCCAGCGCACGGCGAGAACGGCGGGCAGGGAATCGAGATCGAGATCGCCATGCGGGTCTTGGCGCAGTTCGAGGCGGCCGCGGCCGCCGGGCAGCAGGAGGCTCGGCTCATCACGCCAGCGCCACGCATCGATGGCAGGCGCGACGGCCGGCCGCGCCGCCTGCAGGGCGCTCTCCCATTCGAGTCGACCGGCGGCGCGGCGCACGACGCCGCCTTCCCAGGCGACCAGTGGCTGGGCATCTTCGCGCGCATCGAGCAGCGGCCCCACGATCTGCGCGAGGCGGCGTGCATCCGGCACCCGTCCGCCCTGCCGTGCGATCCAGCCACGCACCAGGTTGCGGCGGCGCGCCGGCGACAGGCGCCGCAGCACCCGCACCGACAGGCCCGCCCCATCGGCCGCGAGCGCGCCGTCCGAATCGGCCAGTTCACCGAGCAGCTGGCGGGCGTCCCGTGCGTGGGCGGCGGTGCGCGCGAGCGAGCGCACCGCGCCGGGCCAGCGGGCGAGGAGCCGCGGCAGCACGTCAAGGCGCACATGGACCCGATCGAATCGGCCATCGAGGTTCATCGGATCCTCGATGCACTCGAGCCCGCGGCGATCCACGTAGGCGCGCAATGCCGCACGCGGCACCTCGAGCAGTGGCCGCAGCAGCCGGCCACGACCGAGGGGCGCGGCGACCGGCATGGCCGCGAGGCCGGCAACGCCGGAACCGCGCAACAGCTGCAGCAGCACGGTCTCCGCCTGGTCCTCGAGATGATGCGCTGTCAGCAGGCATTCGCCCGGCGCGAGGGCCCGCGCAAGGAGTGCATAGCGTGCGCTGCGCGCGGCCGCCTCGAGCGATTGGCCCCGCGGCGCATGCACCTGCGCGCGCCGCAGGACGAAGGGCACGCCCAGCCCCGCCGCGAGCGCCCGGCATCGCCGGGCCCAGGCCCGCGAGCCGCGCTGCAGGCCATGATCGACGTGCAGCGCGCGCACTGCGAGGCCGCGGTGGCGACGCGCGAGCACGGCGAGCGCGGCAAGCAACGCGAGGGAGTCGCCGCCTCCCGAGAAGGCGACCGCTAGGCGCGCGCCAGCCAGGGTGCCGACGAGGGCCCGGAGCCTGACCGCGAGTTCCGCCGGGCCGAATGCGGCGGCGGGCTTCACGGCTTCAGGCTGCGGATTCCGAATACACGCCGAAGGCGGCGATGCGTTCGTTGCGCGCCGAGCGCAGCTGCTCCGGCGTGGCGCCGGCCAAGGCGTCGAGGTGGGCCAGCAGCGCCACGCGCATCGTCTCGTACATGGCCTGCGGGTCGCGGTGCGCGCCGCCGAGCGGCTCCTTCAGCACTTCGTCGAGCAGCTTCAGCTCGGCGAGGCGCGCGGCAGTCAGTCCCATCGCCTCGGCGGCTATTTCCTTCTTGTCGGAATTCTTCCAGAGGATCGAGGCGCAGCCTTCCGGCGAGATCACCGAATAGGTCGCGTACTCGAGCATCAGCAGGCGGTCGCAGACGCCGATCGCGAGCGCGCCCCCCGATCCGCCCTCGCCGATCACCACGCTGACGATGGGAATGCCGAGCACGGACATCTCGAAGAGGTTGCGCGCGATCGCCTCGCTCTGGCCGCGCTCCTCCGAGCCAACGCCGGGATAGGCGCCGGTCGTGTCGATGAAGGTGATGAGCGGCAGGCGGAAACGCTCGGCGAGGCGCATCAGGCGCAGTGCCTTGCGATACCCCTCCGGCTTCGGCATGCCGTAGTTGCGGCGCACCCTCTCCTTGGTGTCGCGGCCCTTCTGGTGGCCGATGATCATCACCGGCCGCCCCTCGAGCCGGGCAAGCCCGCCGACGATCGCGAGGTCATCGCCGTACATGCGATCGCCGTGCAGCTCCTGGAAGTCGGTGAACACCGCCGCGATGTAATCGAGCGTGTAGGGCCGCTGCGGATGGCGCGCGAGCTGCGTGATCTGCCAGGGCGTCAGGTTCGCGAAGATGCTCTTGGTGAGCTGCCGGCTCTTGCCCTGCAGGCGGCCGATCTCATCCTTGATGTTGACCTTCGATTCCGAGGTGACATGCCGCAGTTCCTCGATCTTCGCTTCGAGCTCGGCAATCGGTTGTTCAAAGTCGAGAAAGCTGACCGCCATGGGCCCCGCCGGTGGATATCGGGTCGGTCGAGGTTACGGGCGGCGGGAGCGGATCGCAAGGCAGGCGTGGTGCCGGGCTTCAGCCGGGCGGCGCTCCGTACCTGACGCCCACGTTGTCGGCCCCCGCCAGCTGCTCGAGGCGCTCGAGCAGTTCGCGCGTGGCGCGCACGTTCCAGTCGCCGCCGAGGGTGAACACGCCGCGCGCGCCGTCGACCTCGTAATCGATCGAGACCTGGCAGGAACCGGGGCGCCAGGGTGCCAGCACGCCCGCAAGGGCATCGGCGAGCGTGGCGCGTACCGGCGAGCCCGCCGCGCAGCGGATGACGATGCGCCGCGCGGCCTCCTCGCGCCGCCGGTCGAGTTCCGCGACCCTCCGGCCGGCGAGCCGCCAGCCGTCGACGAACTCGTCGAAACGCACCTGCCCTTCGACGACGAGCAACGCGTCCTTGGCGATCAGCTCGCGGTACTGCTGGTAGACATCCTCGAAGAAGTCCACCTCGATGCGGCCCGAACGATCGTCGAGCACCGCCGCGAAGCGCGTGCCGCGCCGGCGCACTTCGGTGACGAGGCCGGCGACAGTGGCCGGCTTGCCGCCGCGAAAGCCGCGGCCGGCCTCAGGCATCGCCACCGGGCGGTCCGACACGAGGTCGCCGATGCGATGGGTGACGAAACGAGGCAGGTCCGCGAGGAAGCGGTCGATCGGATGTCCCGTGAGGTACAGGCCGAGCGTCTCGCGCTCGCCGGCGAGTCGCACGGACTCGTTGAAGTCCGGCAACTCGGGCGCCGACTGGGCGATGGCATCGGCCTGCGTGACCACGCCGAGGCCGAAGAAATCGTCCTGGCCCACGGCCCTGGCGCGGGTCTCCTGCTCGCCGAGCTGCATCGCGGCATCGATGCGGCTCATCATCGTCGCGCGATTCGCGCCGAGGCCATCGAGGCTGCCCGAACGCACCAGCGCCTCGAGCACGCGCCGGTTGACCTTCGCGGGATCGAGCCGCCGGCAGAGGTCCTCGAGGCCCGCGAATGCGCCGCGCTCGCCGCGCTCGGCGATCAGCGCCTCGACCGCGCCGGCGCCGACGCCCTTGATGGCCCCGAGGCCGTAGCGGATCGAGCGTTCGCCCGCCACCGTGAACGCGTACATCGAGTGGTTGACGTGTGGCGGCTCGATCGCGAGCTCGACCTGCGCGCATTCGTCGATCAGCGTGACGACCTTGTCGGTGTGGTCCATGTCGGCCGAGAGCACCGCCGCCATGAAGGCCGCCGGGTAGTGCGCCTTGAGCCAGGCCGTCTGGTAGGAGAGCAGCGCATAGGCCGCCGAGTGCGACTTGTTGAAGCCGTAGCCCGCGAATTTCTCCATCAGGTCGAAGATGAGCGCGGATTGCGCCGCATCGACGCCGCGCGCGGTCGCGCCTTCGATGAAGACCGAACGCTGCTTGGCCATCTCCTCGGGCTTCTTCTTGCCCATCGCGCGGCGCAACAGGTCGGCGCCGCCGAGCGTATAGCCCGCGAGCACCTGCGCGATCTGCATCACTTGCTCCTGGTAGAGGATCACGCCGTAGGTCGGCGCGAGCGCGGGCTGCAGGTCGGGATGCAGGTAGTCGATCACGGTGCCCGCCGGGCTGTGCTTCCTCGCGATGAAGTCGTCCACCATGCCCGACTGCAGCGGGCCGGGGCGAAACAGCGCGACGAGCGCGACGATGTCCTCGAAGCAGTCCGGTTGCAGGCGGCGGATCAGGTCCTTCATGCCGCGCGACTCGAGCTGGAACACGGCCGTCGTGCGACAGGCCTTCAGCAGCGCAAACGCCCGCGCATCGTCCATCGGCAGCTCGGACACGGCGATGGGCGGCTCGCCCTGCCCCGCGCGCAGCGCGTTGATCGTCGCCACCGCGCGGTCGATGATGGTGAGGGTGCGCAGGCCGAGGAAGTCGAACTTGACGAGCCCGGCGGCCTCCACGTCGTCCTTGTCGAACTGGGTGACGACGCTCTGCGAACCCTCTTCGCAATAGAGCGGCGCGAAATCGGTCAGCAGCGACGGGGCGATCACCACGCCGCCGGCGTGCGTGCCGGCGCTCCTCGTCAGGCCCTCGAGCGAGCGCGCGAGGTCGATGAGATTCGTGATCTCCTCGTCTTCCTTGTAGAGACGCTTGAGTTCCGGTTCCTTCTTGAGCGCGTCCTCGAGCGTGATGCCGAGTTCGAACGGAATGAGCTTCGCGATGCGGTCCACATGGCCGTAACTCATGCCGAGCACGCGACCGACGTCGCGCACCACGGCCTTCGCGGCCATGGTGCCGTAGGTGATGATCTGCGACACGCGGTCGCGGCCGTACTTCTGCGCGACGTAGTCGATCACGCGATCGCGGCCGTCCATGCAGAAGTCGACGTCGAAGTCCGGCATCGACACGCGCTCGGGATTCAGGAAGCGCTCGAACAGCAGGTCGTAGCGCAGCGGGTCGATGTCGGTGATGCCGAGCGCCCAGGCGACTACCGAGCCCGCGCCCGAGCCGCGCCCCGGGCCCACCGGCACGCCGTGCCCGCGCGCCCAGCGGATGAAATCGGCGACGATCAGGAAGTAGCCCGCAAAGCCCATCTGGCAGATGACTTCGAGTTCGGTGGCGAGGCGTGCGCGATAGCGCTGCGGCTCGAGCCCCTGCGGAGGCAGGGCCGCCAGGTGCGCCTCGAGGCCGCGCGCCGCCTCGCCCTGCAGGAACCCCGTGACCGTCTCGCCGGCCGGCACGGGATACTCCGGCAGGCGCGCCTCGCCGAGCTTCAGCGGCAAGCTGCAGCGCCGCGCGATCTCGACGGTATTTGCGAGCGCTTCGGGAATATCGGCGAACACCTGCGCCATCTGTGCGGGCGTACGCAGCGCCTGCTGCGGCGTGTAGCGGCGCACGCGCCCCGGGTCGGCGAGCAGCGCGCCTTCCTGGATGCACACCCGCGCCTCGTGCGACTCGAAGGCATCCTCCGACAGGAAGCGAACGTCGTTGCTTGCGACGACCGGCACGCCGCGCCGCGCCGCGAGCGCCACCGCGGCGCCGATGTAGGCCTCCTCCCCGGCCCGGCCAACCCGCTGCAGCTCGAGGTAGAAGCGGTCGCCGAACAGTTCGAGCCAGGCATCGAGGCACTTCGCCGCTTCCGCGCCGCGCGCGAGGGCGAGCGCGCGGCCGATGTCGCCCTGCGACGCCCCGGAGAGCGCCAGCAGGCCGGCGCAGGACTCGCGATCGAGCCAGTCGCGCTCGAGCAGCGGCAGGCCCTGGCGCTTGCCTTCGCGATACGCCCGGCTCACGAGTCGCGTGACGTTGCCGTAGCCCACGGGGTTCTGGCACAGGAGCGTGAGGCGCGAAGGCTGCATGCGCTCGCCCGCCTCGCGCACCAGGAAGTCCACGCCCACGATCGGCTTGACGCCCGCCGCGAGCGCCGCGCGATAGAACTTCACCATCGCGAAGAGGTTGCACTCGTCGGTCACCGCGACCGCCGGCATGCCGCACTCGGCGACGGCCGCGACGAGTTCCGGCACGCGCACGACGCTGTCCACGAGCGAATACTCGGTGTGCACCCGCAGGTGCACGAAGGTGGGCGCGGCCGCGCCGCTCATGGGGCCGCCACCTTGCAGGGAGCGAACGTGAGGCGGTGCACCGGCGACGGGCCTTGCGCGCGCAGTGCCGCGACATGGGCTCCCGTGGGATAACCCTTGTGGCCGTCGAGCCCGAAGCCGGGGTAGCAATGGTGCAGGCGCGCCATCAATGCGTCGCGCCAGGTCTTGGCGAGGATCGAGGCCGCGCTGATCGCGGGCTCACTGCGATCGCCACGCACGATCGCGCGCGCGCCCGCGGCGAGGCCAAGGTCCGCGAGGCGCGGCAGGCGATTGCCGTCGACGAGCACCGCCGTCGGCCGCACCGGCAACCCGAGCAGGGCCCGGCGCATCGCAAGCAGGGTCGCCTCGAGGATGTTGAGCCGGTCGATCTCGCTGGAATCGGCCCACGCCACCGCACAGGCGAGCGCCCGCGCACGGATTTCCGCGGCCAGCCGCTCGCGCTGGGCGGGGGCGAGCAGCTTCGAGTCTGCAAGCCCATGCACCGGCCGATCCGGGTCGAGGATGACCGCGGCGGCGACGACCGGGCCCGCCAGCGGCCCCCGCCCCGCTTCATCGACCCCGGCGATGCGCGTCGCCGGCATCAGCGACCCACCAGTTCGAGCACGGCGCCGGCGGCGCGGCGCGCGCCATCCATGCGCAGCTGTTCATGGATGCGCCGGAATTCCCGCGCCAGGCCGGCCGCACGGGCGGGGTCCGCGAGTTCCGCCTCGAGGGCGTCCGCAAGGTGTTCCGGCGTCACCGCCTCCTGGAAGAATTCCGGCACGAGCCGCCGCCCGGCGAGCAGGTTCGGTTGGGAGAAATACGGCACCTTGACCAGCCCCAGCGTGCGAAGGAGCAGCGCCGTGACAGCCCCGAGGCGATAGGCGACGACCATCGGCCGTTTGCACAGCGCCGTCTCGAGCGTCGCGGTTCCCGACGCCACCAATACCACATCGGCCGCCACGATGGCGCGGTCCGCGCCGCCGTCGAGCAGGCGCAGCGGCAGCTCGCCCGCGGCCGCACGCCACTGTGCCGCAAATAGCCCGCGCACCCGATCGTTCGCCATGGGCGCGATGAACTCCGGCGGCGCGCGGCGCGTGGCGAGGCGTGCGCAGGCCGCTGCGAAATCCTTCCCGAGCCGGGTCACCTCGCCGACGCGGCTTCCGGGCAGCACCGCGACGACGGTCGCCCCGTCCGGCAGGCCGAGCGCGCGCCGTGCCGCCTCGCGATCGACGTCGAGCGGGATGCGATCGGCGAGCGGATGCCCGACGAACACCGCGCGCACCTCGTGTTCCGCGTAGAAGCGGGTCTCGAACGGCAGCAGGCAAAGCACGAGGTCGCAGGACGCGCCGATCGTGCGCACGCGCCCCTGCCGCCAGGCCCACACCTGCGGGCTTACGTACTGCACGGTGCGCATCGCGCCCTTCAGCCGGCGCGCCAGCCCGAGGTTGAATTCCGGGGCGTCGATGCCGACGAAGACATCCGGCCGCGCCGCGAGGAAACGTGCCTCGAGCCGGCGGCGCAATCGCCACAGGCGCGGCAGGTGGCGCAGCACTTCGGTGACGCCCATCACCGCGAGCGACTCGGCGTTCTCCCAGGCCTCGCAACCGGCGGCCTGCATCTTCGGGCCCGCGACTCCGAAGAACTGCGCGTCGGGCACCCGCTCGCGCACGGCCGCGATGAACGCCGCGCCGAGCGTATCGCCCGACGCCTCGCCGGCCACCATTCCGACGGAGAGCGCCACCTTGCCGCGGTTCCCTACCGGACGAGGCTGCGGGCCGAGGCGTCGATGAACGCGACGAGGGGCTCGATTTCCGGCTGGCTCGCCGCGGCCTTGCGCAGTGCTTCCATGGCGTCCGCGAGCTTGCGGTCCTCCCGGTAGAGCGTGCGAAACGCATTCCTGATGTTGCGGATGCCCTCGGGCGTGAAGCCGCGGCGCTTGAGGCCCTCGGAATTGACCGAATGCGGCGCCGCCGGCTGGCCGACCGCCATCACGTAGGGCGGCACGTCGCGCGTGACCGCGGCGTTGTTCGCGATGAAGGCGTGCGCGCCGACCTTGCAGAACTGGTGGATGCCGGAGAAGCCGCCCATGATCACCCAGTCGCCGAGATGCACGTGGCCGCCGAGCGTCGCGAGGTTCGCGAGCACGACCTTGTCGCCGACCACGCAATCGTGCGCGACGTGCGAATAGGACATGAACAGGTTCTGGTTGCCGATGCGGGTGACGCCCTGGTCCTTCGCCGTGCCGCGGTTCACCGTGCAGAACTCGCGGAACACGTTGTCGTCGCCGATCTCGAGGCGGGTCGGCTCGCCCTTGTAGCTCTTGTCCTGCGGATTGCTGCCGAGCGAGGCGAACTGGTGCACGCGGTTCCTGGCCCCGAGCCGCGTGTCGCGCTCGATGATCGCGTGCGCCCCGACGCTGCAGCCGGGGCCGATCTCGACGCCCGGGCCGATGATCGCGAACGGCCCGACCTCGACGTCGGCCGCGAGCTTGGCATCCGGCGCAATCACGGCACGCGCGTCGATCATGACTTGCCCGCCCTCGTTTCCGTCGCCACCATGATGTTCGCGCTGGCAGCCTCCTGCTCGCCGACATGCGCCGTGGTCGAGAAGCGCCAGATACCCTTGAGTGAGCGCTCGATCCGCGCGGTGAGGATCAGCTGGTCGCCCGGCACCACCGGGCGGCGAAAGCGCGCTTCGTCCACGCCGACGAGATAGAGCCCCATGCTGTCGTCGGGCACGGCGCCGACGGTCGCGAACGCGAGGATGCCGGCCGCCTGCGCCAGCGCCTCGACGATGATCACGCCCGGCATCACCGGGCGCCCGGGGAAATGTCCCGGGAAAAACGGCTCGTTGACGGTGACGTTCTTCAATGCCCGCACCGCCTTGCCCGGCTCGCACTCGAGCACGCGGTCGACCAGCAGGAAGGGATAGCGGTGCGGCAGCTGGCGAAGGATGCCGCCGATGTCCATGTAAACGGGATCAGTCATCCTGCGTCCTGTTCAGTTGCTTGCCGAGCGCGGCCACCTGTCCCGCCATGCGGTCGAGGCGATGAAGCCGCGCGACCGCCCGGCGCCATTCCGCTGCCGGAATCGCCGGCAATCCGCTCGAATAGACGCCCGGCTCGTTGATCGAATGGCTCACCATCGAAAGTCCCGTGACGGCCACGTCGTCGCAGATCGACAGATGCCCCACGATGCCGACCGCCCCGCCGATCTGGCAGCGCTTGCCGATCGTCGTGCTGCCGGACACGCCCACGCAGGCCGCCAGCGCCGAATGCGCCCCGATGCGCACGTTGTGCCCGATCTGGATCTGGTTGTCGAGCTTCACGCCGTCCTCGATCACGGTGTCCTCGATGGCGCCGCGGTCGATGGTGGTGTTGGCGCCGATCTCGACGTCCGCGCCGATCGCCACGCTGCCCACCTGCGGCACCTTGACCCAGGCGCCGCGCTCGGGCGCGTAGCCGAAACCGTCGCCGCCGATCACGGCCCCAGGCTGCACGACCGTGCGTGCGCCGATGCGCACGCCGCGGCAGACCACGACGCGCGCCACGAGCTGCACGTCCTCGGCGATCTCGACGCCCGCCTCGAGCACGCAACCCGGGCCGATCGCCGCGCGCGCGCCGATGCGGGCGCCTGCGCCGATCGAGACATGCGCCGCCACATGGGCGCTGTCCGCCACCTGCGCGAGCGGGTCCACCCACGCGGTCGGGTGCACGCCCGGCGGCAGGGCCGGCGGCGCATGCAGCACGGCCGCCATGCGCGCATAGGCCGCGTACGGGTTGGAGGCGATCAGGACGGGCCGTGCGACGCCCTCGGCATCGGCGGCGGCGAGCACCACCGCGCCGGCGCGGCTCTGCGCGAGCAGCGGGCGGTACTTCGGGTTCGCGAGGAAGGCGAGCGCCTCGGGGCCGGCCGCGGCGAGCGTGGCGACATGCCCGACGCGCAGCTCCGGATCGCCGCGCAGCTCGCAGCCGAACCGGACCGCGAGCTCGCCCAGCGATACCGACATTGGGGCTTCCGGCTTACTTGCCTGCGGGCTTCGGCACCGCCGGTGCCGCCCCACCCGGCGCGCGCGACTTCAGGTTCGCGAGCACGGCGGGCGTGATGTCGAGCGTGGTGTTGGCGTACAGCACGCCGTCGGCCAGCACCAGGTCGAAACCCTGGGCCTTGGCGTAGCTGCGCACTTCCTCGATCAGGGTGCGCTGCAGGCGGGACATCTCCTCGTTGCGCCGCGCGTTGAAATCCTCCTGGATCTCCTGCCGCTTGCGCTCGAGGTCGCGATAGCCGTCGCGCAGCTCCTTCTCGGTGCGCGTGCGCTGGTCGGCGGACATCGTCGCCGCGTCCTTCGCCAGCTTGTCTTCCTTCGCCTTCAGCACCTGCTGTTGCGTCACGAGGTCCTTCTGCTTCGGCGCGAACTCGTCGCGGATCGCGCCGAGCGCGGTCTTCGCCTGCGGCGACTCCTCCATCAGGCGGCCATAGTCCACCACGCCGATCTTCGATTGCGCGAGGGCCGGGGTCGCCGCGCAGGCCACGAGGGCCGCGAGGGCAAGGAACGTCGATTTCAACACGGTCACGCTGGTGATTCCTTTGGCAAACGGCTGAACGGTCAAAAGGCCTGCCCGACCGAGAACTGGAAGCCCTCTTTCTCGTCGGCATAGAGCACGCTGTCGCCCCGGTAGGCATTGAGCGGCATGGCGTAGCTGAAGCGGAACAGGCCGAGCGGCGCGAGCCACTGCACGGCAACGCCCGCCGAATGCTTCAATTTATCATAACTGAAGTCGTAATCGATCGGCGTCACCCCGTCCTTGCCGAAGAAGCTGTAGCGGTTGCCGGTCTGGAACACGTTGCCGATGTCGTAGAAAAGGCTCGCCCGGGCGCTCGAGCGGAACTTCGCGGGCATCGGCAGGATGAGCTCGGCGCGCCCGACGACCTTGAGGTTGCCGCCGAACGGGTTGCCCCACTGGTCCTTCGGGCCGAGGCGACTCGACTCGTAGCCGCGCACGGTCTCGGGACCGCCGGCGAAGAACTGGCGGTACGGCGGCAGCGCCGTCGTGTCGCCGATGTCCATGCCGTAGCCGAGCTCCGCGTCGAGCGCGAGCGTGAACGGCCCGAAGAGCGGGATGTACTGCAGGTAGTTGTAGTTCGCGACCCAGTACTCCACTTCACTGCCCGGCACCGCGTAGGACACGGAGAGGGCGTGGCGCACGCCGCGGTCGGCGAACAGCGTGCGGTTGCGGGAGTCGAACGACCAGCCCACCACGAGTTCGGCGGAGTCGAACTTCGTCTGGTAGATGTCGTAGTCGGGGAACGGGTCCGGCTGGTCGATGTGCGACGTCGACGTGTTGCCGTTGTTGCGCACCCACTGGATGGCCTGCTCGGCGCTGCCGTTCGCCGTCAGCAGCGTCGAGCGCTGCAGCGCGGCACCCCAGCGCACCGCCTGGTACTCGGTGATCGGGTAGCTGTAGTCGAGGCCGGCGGTCAGCGACTCGGACGAGAAGTCGGACGAGGCCGAGGTGAACTGCGTGACGTCGCGGTAGGTGAAGGACAGCGTGCGCGCGATGCCGTCGATCGTGCGGTACGGGTCGGTCCACGAGATGCCGTAGACCTTGCTGTAGCGGCCGGTGTTGAGGTCGATCGACACGCGCTGGCCGGTGCCGAAGAAATTGCTGTCGGCGTAGTTGCCGTTCAGCACGAACGACTGCGTTTCCGAATAGCCGATGCCGCCGCCGAGCTGCGCCGAGGGGCCCTCCTCGATCGTGTAGGTGACGTCGACCATGTCGGGCACGCCGGGCACCGGTGTCGTTTCCGATTCCACCTTCTTGATGTACGGCAGGCGCTGCAGGCGCTGCTTCGAACGCTCGAGCAGCGAATTCGACAGCCAGCCGCCCTCGAGCTGGCGCATCTCGCGGCGCAGGACTTCGTCGTTGGTCTTCTCGACGCCCTCGAACCTGATGTGGCGCACGTACACCCGGTTGCCCGGGTCGACGAAGAAGGTGAGCGCGATTTCCTTCTTCGCCTCGTCGACCGTCGGCACCGGATCCACCTTGGCGAAGGCATAGCCTTCCTCGCCGAGCCGGTTCTGGATCAGCTCCTGCGTCGAGGTGACCCACTTGCGCGAGAAGGTCTGGCCGGGCCGCACGATCAGGTAGTTGCGCAACACGGCTTCCGGCACCACGAAACTGCCGGCGAGCTTGACGTCGGACACCTTGTAGACCGTGCCCTCGCTGATGTTCACCGTGATGAACATGTCGTCCTTCTCGGGCGTGATCGCGACCTGGGTCGACTCGATCAGCATGTTCGCGTAGCCGCGGTCCTGGTAGTAGGAGCGCAGCTTCTCGAGGTCGCCCTGCAGCGCCTCCTTCGAATAGCGGTCGTCCTGCTTGTACCAGGACAGCCAGTTCGGCGTGTGCAGCTCGAAGTCCCCGCCCAGCTCCTTGTCGCTGAACACCGTGTTGCCGACGATGTTGATCTCGCGGATCTTCGCGCGCTTGCCCTCCTTGACGTCGATCTTCACCTTGACCCGGTTGCCGGGCTGGTCCTCGACCTTCGTGTCGATGACGACGCCGTACTTGCCGCGGCTGTAGTATTGGTCGGTGAGGAACTGCTTGACGTCCTCGAGCACCGAGCGGTCGAAGGTCTTGCCGGTGGCGAGGCCGACGTTGCGCAGCGACTTCGTCAGGTCCTCGGTCTTGACGTCCTTGTTGCCCGTGATCTCGAAGCTCTCGATCGACGGTCGCTCGAGCACGACGACGACCAGCGTCGAGCCGTCGCGGCGGATCTCGACGTCGCGGAAGAAACCGGTGGCGTACAGCGCGCGGATCGCCTCGCGCACCCGCTGCGGATCGAGCCGGTCGCCGATGTTGACCGGCAGGTAGTTGTAGACGGTGCCCTCCGACACGCGCTGCAGGCCCTCGACGCGGATGTCGCCGACCGTGAACGAGGCCTCCTCCGACTGGCCAAGCGCGAAGCGCGCCTGCAGGGTGAGCGCGAAGAGGACGAGCGCGGCACTACGCTTCATGCAGGATCACCGTTCATTGCTTGTTCTTGGGAGGATCAACCGAACTGCCGCGCGAAATCGTTGAACAGCGCGACCCCCATCAGGGCGAGCAGCAGCAGGATGCCGAGCTGCTGGCCGAGCGCCTGGGCGCGCTCCGACAGCGGGCTGCCCTTCAGGCCCTCGATCAGCTGGAAGACGATCTGGCCGCCGTCGAGGATCGGGATGGGCAGCAGGTTCAGGAAGCCGAGCGAGAGGCTGATCAGGACGAGGAAGCCGAGGAAGGCGCTGAAGCCGGCGGCCGCCGACTCGCCCGCGTACTCCGCGATCGACAGCGGTCCCGAGAGGTTCTTCAGCGAGACCTGCCCGGACAGCATGCGCGAGAAGAGGCGCGCCTGCAGCAGGGTCATGTCCCAGGCTTCCCGCGCGGCCTTGCCGAGCGCGCCGGGCAGCGACAGTTCGGTATGGCGCAGCATCGCATCGGGCCAGCCGACCCGCGCCGCGGGGGTCACCATGATCCGCCCGACGGTGCGGCCCTCCGCCTGCTCCGCCGCGATCTGCAGCCGCACGCTCGATTCCACGCCGCCGCGGCGATAGGCGACGGCCACGCTTTGTCCGGGCGACCCCGAGATGCGTGCGACCAGCGCGCGAAAATCGGCGATTGGCTCGCCATCGACCGCGGTGATCAAGTCGCCCGCCTTCAGGCCCGCCCGGTCGGCGGGACCGCCCGGCGTCACCGTACCGACCACGGCGGGGATCGCCGGCTGCCAGAACTGGAAGCCGAGGCCATCGAACAGCAATTCGGGTTCGGTCAGGCGGCGGCGCGCCTGCGGGTCCTGCACGTCGAGCGCGGCCTCCCGCGTCGCGCCCTGCGCATCCCGCAATGTCAGCTCGCTGCGCCCGCTGCCGCTCAGGCCGTCGAGCAGGCCGAAGACCACTTCGCGCTGCCCGCCAACGGCCTGGCCGTCGACGGCGACGATCTCGTCGCCGCTCGCGAGGCCGGCGACCGCCGCGGGCGAACCCGCCTTCACGTCGCCGACCACTGCGCGCACCTCGGTGATGCCCGACACCCAGAACATGCCCCAGAGCAGCAGGATCGCGAACGCGATGTTGAACGCAGGTCCCGCGAGCAGCACGAGGATGCGCTGCCAGACCGGCCGGCGCGTGAACGAACGATGCAGCTCGCCGGGCTCGACGCCGCCTTCACGCTCGTCGAGCAGCTTCACGTAGCCGCCGAGGGGGATCGCGGCGAGCACATACTCGGTGCGGTCCCTGCCCCACGTCCGCTTCAGCAGCGGCCGCCCGAAGCCGACCGAAAAACGCAGCACCTTGAAGCCGAGGCGGCGCGCGACCCAGTAATGCCCGAACTCGTGGATGGTCACGAGCAGGCTCACCGCCACCAGGAACCACAGCAGCTTCTGGTACCAGAGCGCGCTCACGCCACTGCCTCCCCGGCGAGCGCGCGCGCTTCGCGGTCGGCCCCGAGTACGTCGTCGATGGTGCCGATCGGCCCCGTTGTCGCCTTTGCCATGACCGATTCAATGACCTCGGGAATACCCGTAAAGTTCAGCCGACCGGCGAGGAAACCCGCCACCGCCACTTCATTGGCCGCGTTCACCACCGCGGGCATGAGCCCGCCGGCCCGCGCCGCCGCCTGCCCGAGCGCGAGGCAGGGAAAGCGCTCGAGGTCCGGCCTGCCGAAGTCGAGCCTCGCCACACTGGCGAGATCGAGGAATTCTACACCGGAGGCGATCCGGTCCGGCCATGCGAGCGCACAGGCGATCGGCGTGCGCATGTCGGGAGCGCCGAGCTGCGCGAGCATGGAGCCGTCATCGTACTCGACCAGCGAATGCACGACGCTCTGCGGATGAAGCACCACATCCACCTGGTCCGGCGCCAGCCCGAACAGGTGGCAGGCCTCGATGAACTCGAGCCCCTTGTTCATCAGCGTAGCGGAGTCGATCGAGATCTTGCGTCCCATCGACCACACCGGATGCGCGCAGGCCTCCTTCGGCGTGACGCGCTCGAGCGCCTCACGCGTGTGGGAGCGGAAGGGCCCGCCGGATGCGGTGAGCACCACGCGCCGCACCCCGCTGCGCGCGCCCGCGTGGTGCGGCAGGCACTGGAAAATCGCATTGTGTTCGCTGTCGATCGGGATGAGCTGCGCCCCGCCCTGCGCGACCGCGCGCATCAGCAGCGGCCCGGCCATCACGAGGGATTCCTTGTTGGCGAGCAGCACGCGCTTGCCGGCGCGGGCCGCGGCCAGGGTCGAGGGCAGGCCCGCCGCACCGACGATCGCCGCCATCACGTAGTCGACCCCGGGGAGCGTTGCGATCCCGGCCATCGCCTCGTCGCCCGCGACCACCCGGGTGACGGAACCGGCGCGCGCCAGCGTCGCCGCGAGTTCGCGCGCCGCATCGGGATCGGCCAGCGCGGCCACCTCCGGCCGGAACCGCAAGGCCTGCTCCGCAAGGCGGGCCGCGTTGCGTTGCGCACCGAGCGCAACGACACGAAATCTTGCGGGATGGCGCGCCACGACATCGAGCGTGCTTTCGCCCACCGAGCCGGTCGCGCCGAGGATGGCGATTCCCTTCATGCCACACCCATTGCGCCGAGGCCCGCGAGCAGCACCGGCGCTGCGGCCGTGAGGCTGTCGATACGGTCGAGCATGCCGCCGTGGCCCGGAAACAGCGTGCCGCTGTCCTTGAGGCCGGCGCGGCGCTTCAGCAGGCTTTCGGTGAGGTCCCCGACGATCGAAAAGGCGATCACCGCCACCGCGACGGACAGGAAGGCCAGCGCGGGCAGGCCGAACCAGGCGGCGCCAGCCCATGCCGCGAGGCAGCCACCGGCGAGGCCGCCCAGCACGCCCTCCCAGGTCTTGCCGGGCGACACGCGCGGCGCGAGCTTGACGCGCCCGAAGCGCCGGCCCGCAAAGTATGCGCCCGAGTCGGTCGCCGTCACGAGCACCAGCAGGAACAGGATCCATTGGGCGCCTGCCGCGAAATCGAGCCGCAGGTGCACGAGCGCGTACCAGGCGGGTGCGAGCGTCAAGATGCCCGCAACAGCCCCGGCGGCGGCCGATGCCGCCTGCGGGGCCAGCAGAATCCAGCCGAGGGCGCAGACCCACCAGCCGATCGCGAGCGCGAGCACCGCACCCTGCGCAAGGAGCGGCGGTTGCGGCAGCGACAGCGCGGCGAGCAGCAAGGCCATGAGCGCGACATAGCCGGACCGCAGGCGCTTCACTCCGCGGCCAGTAGCGATGAACGCCGACCATTCCCAGGCGCCCGCGAGGATCGCGAGCGTGACGACGCACACGGTGGCCCACGCCGGCAGCGCGAACAGCACCACGACCAGCACGACGCCCAGGGCGAGCGCCGTCTGGATGCGCTCCCTAAGCACTCGCCGCCCCTCCCTGCTGCGCGGCGGTCAGTCCGTAGCGCCGGTCGCGGCCCGCGAAGAAGGCGAGCGCCGCCTCGAACGCGGCGACGTCGAAGTCTGGCCACAGGGTGTCGGTGAACCAGAGCTCGGTATAGGCGAGGTTCCACAGCAGGAAATTGCTGATGCGCCGCTCGCCGCCCGTGCGCACGAAGAGGTCGGGATCGGGAAGCCCGCCGAGCGCGAGCGCCGCGCCAAAGCGCGCTTCGTCGATCGAGGCTGCGGGCAACGATCCCGCGGCGACCTCGGCGGCGAGCTTGCGCGCGGCCTGCACGACATCCCAGCGGCCGCCGTAACTCAGCGCGATCTGCAGGCGCAGCGCCCCATTGGCCGCGGTGTGCCGTTCCGCCTCGGCCACCCGCGACTGCAGGCGCACGCTGAGCGCATGCCGGTCACCGATGACGGCGAGGCGCACGCCGTTGGCGTGCAGTTCCGGCACCTCGCGCTCGAGCGCGTCGACGAACAGCGTCATCAGGTTCGAGACTTCCGCCGCCGGCCGGCGCCAGTTCTCGCTGCTGAAGGCGAACAGGGTGAGCGCACCGATGCCGCGCCGCAGGCACTCCTCGACGCACATGCGGACCACCGGGATGCCTTCCCTGTGGCCCGCGTGGCGCGCAAGCCCGCGCCGCTCGGCCCAGCGGCCGTTGCCGTCCATGATGATCGCCACGTGCCGTGGCAAGGTCGCGTCCACGCCGCCCACCGGCACCGTCAGACCTGCATGATCTCTTTTTCCTTGGCGGCGAGCTGCTGGTCGATGTCCGCCACGTGCTTGTCGGTCAGCTTCTGGATATCCGCCTCGGCGCGCTTCTCGTCGTCCTGCGTGATCAGCTTCTCCTTGAGCAGCTCCTTGGCGTCGGCGAGCACGTCGCGGCGCACGTTGCGCACGGCGACCCGCGCGTTCTCGGCGTCCTGGCGCACCACCTTCGTGATGTCGCGGCGACGCTCCTCGGTGAGCGGCGGCAGCGGCACGCGGATGACGCTGCCGGCCGACATGGGCGTCAGGCCGAGGTCCGACTTGTGGATCGCCTTCTCGATCACCTGCACCATGGTCTTCTCCCACGGCGTGATCGCGATCGTGCGCGCATCCTCGATCGTGATGTTCGCGACCTGCGAGAGCGGCACGTCGGAACCGTAGTAGTCGACCTTGAGGTGTTCGACCAGGCTCGGATGGGCGCGGCCGGTGCGCAGCTTGCGCAGGTCGGCCTGGAAGGTCTGCACGCACTTCGCCATGCGCGCAACGGCATCTTTCTTGAGGTCCTCGAGCATTCGCGCCCCCTGTCAGTCGTTCGTGACCACTGTGCCGACGTCCTCGCCGCTCACGATGCGCATCAGGTCACCGGCATTGTTGAGATTGAAAACCTGCAAAGGCAAGCGGTTGTCGCGGCACATGACGATCGCGGTGGCATCCATCACGTTCAGGCGCTCGTTGAGCACGCGGTCGAACGTGAGGCGCGCGTGGCGCGTCGCCTGCGGGTTCTTCACCGGGTCGTCGGAATAGATGCCGTTCACCTTGGTGGCCTTCAGCAAAACGTCCGCCTCGATCTCGATCGCGCGCAGCGAGGCCGCCGTGTCGGTGGTGAAGAACGGGTTGCCGGTGCCGCCGGCGAAGATCACGATGCGGCCCTTCTCGAGGTGGCGCACCGCGCGGCGGCGGATGAAGTCCTCGCAGACCTCGTTGATGCGGATCGCGCTCTGCACGCGCGCGTGCATGCCGATGCCCTCGAGCGCGTCCTGCATCGCGAGCGCATTCATCACGGTGGCGAGCATGCCCATCTGGTCGCCCGTCACCCGGTCCATGCCGGCACGCGCGAGCCCGGCGCCGCGGAAGATGTTGCCGCCGCCGATCACGACCGCCACCTGCACGCCGAGCGCCGCAATGTCCTTGATCTCGTGCGCAATGCGCTTCAGGACCGCCGGGTCGATGCCGTAGTCGGCCGAGCCGAGCAGCGCCTCGCCGGACAGCTTGACGAGGATGCGCCGGTAGCGCGGTGCTTTTTCGGAAGTCGTCACTTGGCTTGCATCCCCGCTCCCCGAACCCTTCCCATGAAAGAAACCCCGCTTGCGGCGGGGTTTCCTTGTCGACCAGCGCCCGTCAGTGCTTGCTGCCCGACGCGCCCTTGACCTGGGCCATCACCTCGGCCACGAAGTCGTCCTGGCGCTTCTCGATGCCCGCGCCGACTTCGAAGCGCTCGAACGCGGTGACCTTCGCCTTCGCGCCGGCGAGCAGCTTCTCGACGGTCTGCTTGTCGTCGCGCACGAAGGGCTGGCCGAGCAGCGTGATCTCGGAGAGCGCCTTGCCGACCTTGCCCTCGACGATTTTCGCGAGGATGTTGTCCGGCTTGCCCTGGTTCTTCGCATCGCCCCTGGCCTGCTCGGTGAGGATCTCGCGCTCCTTGGCCACCTCCGCCGCCGGCACCTGGGCCGCCGACAGGTAGCGCGGATTGCTCGCCGCGACGTGCATCGCGATGTCGCGGGCAAGTTCGGCGTCGCCACCCTCGATCGCGACCAGCGCGCCGATGCGCCCGCCGTGCAGGTAGGCGCCGATCTGGCCCTGCGACTCCACCACGACCACGCGCCGCACGCTGATGTTCTCGCCGATCTTGGCCACGAGGGCGCGACGGCGCTCGTCCGCTGTGTCGCCCGAGGGCAGCTTCGCGGCGAGCACCGCTTCGACGGAACCGGCGCGCGCGGCAAGCGCCGCACGCGTGACGTCCGCGGCGAAGCCGCGAAAATCCTGCTCGCGCGCGACGAAATCGGTCTCGCAGTTCACTTCGACCATGGCGGCCGCGCGCCCATCGGCGGCCTTCTCGACCATGACCACGCCTTCGGCGGCGACGCGCGCGGCCTTTTTGTCGGCCTTGGCGAGCCCCTGCTTGCGCATCAGCTCGGCGGCGGCATCCAGATCGCCGCCCGTTTCGACGAGCGCGCGCTTGCACTCCATCATGCCGGCGCCGGTGCGCTCACGCAGCTGCTTGACGGATTCCGCGGTAACGCTCATGCCTCAACCCTTCGCGCCGGGACGGCGCGCTCCGCTGGCCGGTGCGCGGCGGCGGGCCACCGAGCCGCTGACGCTGCGCTCGCTCTCGTCCGTCTGCACCACGCCCTCGAGCGCCTCAGCCGCGCCGATGGCGGCTTCGATGGTCGGGTCGACGGCCGCCTCGGGCGCCGCTTCCGCGCTGGCGGCTTCCGCGTTGCCGTCGGCGCCGGGCTGCGCGGCACTGGCTGCCACGGGGCGGCGGCGCGCCGCCGGGGGCGCCTTGCGGTTGCGCACGGCAGCCGGGGCGGGCCTGCGGCCACGGCCGGACTTGCGCTTCGGATTGCCTTCGGCGTCGAGCTCGACGAACTCATCCTCGCCGACCGACACCTGCGGCACGGACGCCTTGCCCTCGAGCACCGCTTCCGCGATGCCATTGGTGTAAAGCTGGATGGCGCGCATCGCGTCGTCGTTGCCGGGAATCACGAAGTCGATGCCGTCGGGCGAGCAGTTGGTGTCGACGATCGCCACCACCGGGATGCCGAGCTTCTTCGCTTCGTGGATCGCGATGTTTTCATGGCCCACGTCGATCACGAACAGCGCATCGGGCAGCGATTCCATTTCCTTGATGCCGCCGAGGCTGCGCTCGAGCTTCTCCATCTCGCGCCGCAGCTGCGTCGCTTCCTTCTTGCCGCGCTTGTCGAGGAGGCCGCTCTCGCGCATCTCGTTCAGGTCGGCGAGCCGCTTGATCGACTGGCGGATCGTCTTGAAATTCGTGAGCATGCCGCCGAGCCAGCGCTGGTTCACGTACGGCATGGCGCAGCGCGCGGCCTCGGCCTGCACGGCTTCGCGCGCCGAGCGCTTGGTGCCGACGAACAGCACGGTGCCGCCATCAGAGACAACGCCCTTCAGGAAGCCCGCGGCCTCCTGGTAGAGCGGCTGGGTCTTCTCGAGGTTGATGATATGGATGCGGTTGCGCTCACCGAAGATGAAAGGGGCCATCTTCGGGTTCCAGAAGCGGGTCTGGTGTCCGAAATGGACGCCCGCTTCCAGCATCTGTCTCATGGACACGCCGGACATAACTACTCCTGTCGGGTTGGGCCTCCGCGCCGCCCTTCCGGCCATTCCCGCGGGGCTTGCGCCTGCGGAAACACCCAACCGGAAGTGAATTGGTTGCGCGTGTGGATTGCGTTGCCAAAAAAGGCCGCGCTTTATACCATGCGTTTCCCGCGAAAACAACGCCTTACGCCCCGCCCGCCCCGCTGATGCCCGTAACCATCAAGACCCCCGAAGAACAGGACAGGATGCGCACCGCCGGCCGGCTTGCCGGAGAGGTCCTCGACATGATCGGGGAGCACGTGCAGGCCGGCGTCACCACCGATGAGCTCGACCGCATCTGCCACGACTACATCGTCGGCGTGCAGCGCAGCGTGCCGGCCAACCTGAATTACCGCGGCTTCCCGAAGACGATCTGCACCTCGGTCAACCATGTCGTCTGCCACGGCATCCCGAACGACAAGCGCCTGAAGGCGGGCGACATCGTCAACATCGACGTCACGGTGATCCGCGACGGCTTCCACGGCGACACGAGCCGCATGTACTACGTGGGCAAGCCCGGCATCCAGGCGCAGCGCCTCACCGAAACCTGCTTCGAGGCCATGTGGCAGGGCATCCGGACCGTGCGCCCCGGCGCGCGCCTCGGCGACATCGGCCAGGCGATCCAGGCCTATGTCGAGGAGCGCAATTTTTCCGTGGTGCGCGAGTACTGCGGACACGGCATCGGCCGCGTGTACCATGAAGACCCGCAGGTATTGCATTACGGCACGGCCGGCAGCGGCCTCGAGCTGAAGCCGGGCATGACCTTCACGATCGAACCGATGGTGAACGCGGGCAAGCGCCACGTCGCGCTGCTGAAGGACGGCTGGACCGTCGTCACCAAGGACCATTCGCTCTCGGCGCAATGGGAACACACGGTGCTCGTGACGGAGGGCGGCGTCGAAGTCCTCACCCTCGGGGCTGCCGACCGACATTGAGGGTGCCCTGATGCCGCCTGCCGGCACGCTCGAAGACGACATGCCGATCGCGGGAGCGCCGCTGCAATGGCCCCTGCTCGAGCGCCTCGGCAAGCGTCTCGCGGCGGACCCCCACTCCCCGGCGCTCTACCGCGATGCGCTGCGCGAGGCGCACGCCGAACTCGCGGCGCGCTTCCACGCCGAGGAGCCGGTCGAGTCGATCGTGCACGCGCGCGCGCAGCTGATCGACTGCGTGCTGCGTGCCGCCTGGCAGGCGCACCTCGGCGGGCACGCCGGCCACTGGGCGCTCGTCGCGGTCGGCGGCTACGGCCGCGGCGAACTGCACCCCTGCTCCGACGTCGACGTGCTCGTGTTGACCGCCGCGCCACTGGCCGCCGCCGAGCGCGGCCCCGTCGAAGGCCTGCTCGCCTTCCTGTGGGACATCGGCCTCGAGGTCGGCCATAGCGTTCGCAGCATCGCCGAGTGCGCCAGCGAGTGCGCCGCCGACGTGTCGGTGATGACGACGCTGGTCGAGGCGCGCTGGATCGCGGGCGACGCGACGCTCGCCGGGGAGTTGCGCGAGGCGCTGGACCCGCGGCACCTCTGGCCGGTGCGCGAGTTCTTCGAGGCAAAGGTGCGCGAGCAGGTGGAGCGGCACCTGAAGGCGAACGACACCGCCTATAACCTCGAACCGAACGTCAAGACCGGTCCCGGCGGCCTGCGCGACATCCAGACGATCGCCTGGGTGGCCAAGCGGCACTTCGGCGCCGGGTCGCTCGACGAACTCGTGACGCACGGCTTCCTCGCGCCGTCGGAGCTGCGCAAGCTGAAGCAGGCGCAGGCCTTCCTCTGGCGGGTGCGCTGCGGTCTGCACCTGATCGCCGGCCGCCGCGAGGATCGGCTGCTGTTCGACCACCAGATCCGCCTCGCGAAGAGCTTCGGCTACGAGGACGCGTCCTACACGCTCGCGGTCGAGCAGTTCATGCAGCGCTACTACCGCACGGTGATGGACGTGAGCCTGCTGAACGAGCTGCTGCTGCAGCTGTTCCGCGAGGCGATCCTGACCGAGGACGCGCCGCCGCGACCGCTCAATGCGCGCTTCCAGGTGCGCAGCGACTACCTCGAGACGGTCCACGAGGACGTGTTCGCCCGTTCGCCGTCGGCGCTGCTCGAGCTGTTCGTGCTGCTGCAGCAGCACCCGCAGGTGCGCGGCGTGCGAGCCGAGACGATCCGGGCGATCGGGCGCTCGCTCTGGCTGATCGACGAGGAGTTCCGCCAGAACCCGCGCCACCACCGCCTCTTCCTCGAGATCCTGCGCGCGCCGGTCGGCGTCACGCACGAGCTGCGCCGCATGAACACCTACGGCGTGCTCGGCCGCTACATCCCCGCCTTCGGCCGCATCGTCGGGCGCATGCAGTACGACCTGTTCCACGCCTACACGGTCGACGCGCACACGCTGTTCGTCGTGAGCAACCTGCGCCGGCTCGCGATCTCCCGCTACGACCACGAACTGCCGCAGGTCTCGGCCGTGTTCCGCGAGCTGCCGAAGCCCGAGATCGCCTACCTCGCCGCCCTCTTCCACGACATCGCCAAGGGCCGTGGCGGCGACCATTCGGAGCTCGGCGCGGTCGACGCCGAGGCCTTCTGCCTCGAGCAGGGCCTCACGCGCTACGACGCGCGGCTCGTCGCCTGGCTCGTGCGCCATCACCTCGCGCTGTCGGTCACGGCGCAGAAGCAGGACATCTCCGAACCCGAAGTGATCAATGCCTTCGCCCGCTTCGTCGGCGACGAGACCCACCTCGACTACCTCTACACCCTCACCTGCGCGGACGTGCGCGGCACCAACCCGAAACTGTGGAACTCGTGGAAGTCGTCACTGTTCCACAGCTTCTACGAGCGCACGCGGCGCGCGCTGCGCCGCGGGCTCGAGGCACCGATCGACCAGGACGAGCTGGTGCGCGACACGCAGGCGGCGGCGCGCCAGGCGCTGCACGCGCAAGGCCTGCGGGACGCGCACATCGATGCGGTGTGGACACGGCTGTCGCCCGGCTATTTCCTGCGCAACTCGGCCGACGAGGTCGCCTGGCACACGCGCCTGCTCGCCGACCGCGATGCGCGCGCCGAGGACCCGGTCGTCGCGCTCGATGCCGCGAGCGTGCGCGGCACGACCGCGATCTTCACCTTCGCGCCGCACCGCTTCCACGGCTTCGCCCGCACCACCGCCGTGCTCGACCAGCTCGGCCTCAACATCGTCGATGCGCAGATCGTGCCCACCGAGGACGGCTTCAGCCTCGACGTGTACCACGTGCTCGAGGACCATGGCGCGCCGATCGCCGACGGAGAGCGGCTCGCCGAGATCGAGCAGGCATTGTGGCGCTCGCTGCGCTCGCCCGAGGGAGCGCCGCTCGCGGTGCACCGGCGCGCGCCGCGGCAGACGCGCATGTTCCACACCCCGACGCAGATCGGGCTGGCAACCGACGAGCGGCACAGCCGCACGGTGCTCGAGCTGACGGCGGGCGACAGGCCGGGCCTGCTGTGCGATGTCGGCAAGGTCCTGATGGAGGAACGCGTGCACCTGCACAACGCCAAGATCATGACGGTCGGCGAACGCGCCGAGGATGTCTTCTATGTCACCGACGCGCTCAACCGGCCGCTCGACGCGCCGGCCGCCGAGCGGCTGCAGAAACACCTCGCCGAAGCGCTCGAACGCAGGCGCAACGCATGAATCCGCGCATCGCCGCCCTGCACAGCTACCCGTTCGAAAAGCTCGCCGCGCTGAAGGCGGGCTGCGTGCCGCCCGCGGGGCTCGCGCACATCGCCATGTCGATCGGCGAGCCGAAGCACGCGCCGCCGGCGTTCGTGCTCGAGGCGTTGCATGCGCACCTCGATGCGCTCGGCAGCTATCCGTCCACCGTCGGCCTGCCCGCGCTGCGCGCGGCGGCCGCTCGCTGGCTCGAGCGGCGTTTCGCGCTCGGCGACGGGGCGGTCGACGAAGGCCGCATGGTGCTGCCCGTCAACGGCACGCGCGAGGCGCTGTTCGCTTTCGTGCAGGCCTGCATCGACCCAGGCCGGCCGGCGCTCGTGGCGATGCCGAACCCCTTCTACCAGATCTACGAGGGCGCGGCGCTGCTCGCGGGAGCGACGCCGTACTTCCTCGACACGACCGCGGCGACCGGCTATCTGCCCGACCTCGACGCGGTGCCGGACCGTGTGTGGCGCGACGTGCAGGTCCTCGTGCTGTGCTCGCCGGGCAATCCCACCGGCGCCGTCATGCCGCGCGCATACCTCGAGGCGGCGCTCGCGCTCGCCGAGCGCCACGACTTCGTCATCGCGGCCGATGAGTGCTATGCCGACCTGTGGCTCGATGAAGCGCACCCGCCCGCCTCGCTGCTCGAAGCCGCGCGCGCCAGCGGGCGCGGTCGCTACGAACGCTGCATGGTTTTCCACAGTCTCTCGAAGCGCTCGAGCGTACCGGGCCTGCGCTCCGGATTCGTCGCGGGCGACCCGCGCCTGGTGGATGCTTTCCTGCGCTATCGCACCTACCACGGCTGCGCCATGCCGCTGCCGACGCAACTTGCGAGCATTGCCGCCTGGAATGACGACGCCCACGCGGCGCAGAACCGCGCCCTCTACCGGGAGAAGTTCGCGCGGGTGGTGCCGCTGCTCGCGCCGGTGCTCCACGTCGCGGCACCGGCCGGCGGCTTCTACCTGTGGCCGGACGTGGGCGGGGACGACGAAGCCTTCGCCCGCGAACTCTTCGCCCGGCAGAACCTCACGATCCTGCCCGGCAGCTACCTCGGCCGCGCCGCGCAGGGCACCAACCCCGGCGCGGGACGCGTGCGCATTTCGCTGGTCGCGGGTGTTGAAGAATGCGTCGAGGCGGCCGCGAGGATCCGGGACTTCGTCGAAAAGCGCTGAGCGGCCGCGGCGGCGCCAGGCGGCACCGGCATTCCGTGATGGCCGTCGCGGTCCCCGCCCGCTGGCTGGCCGCAGAATGGACTTGCCATAATTTGGCCTCACGGAGGAAGGGCTTGCCCGCGCAACAGTTCGACGCCGCGCCCTATGCGCAGATCGTGCGCTCGCTGTTCGCGCGCACGCGCCGCGTCGTGCTCTACGGACCCGACGGCAGGCTCTGGTGGAGCGAGGATGGCGCCGATGCCCTCGACCTGCGCGCACGCCTCGATCACGTGCTCGAGCTGTTGCGGCAGCGGGACATACCCGCCGCATTGACGCTCGCGCGCAGCATCGACGACTCCGCGGGACTGCTGCTGCCCGTCGGCGAGGATGCCAACGCGCCAGGCGCCTGGCTCGGCCTTCTCGGCCCGCCGTCGCGCCTGCCCTCCGATCCCGACGGCGCCGCGCTCGGCCACACCCTGCGGCCGGTGCTGCAACTGCTGGCGCGGGATGTCGCCGCAGCCGCTCAATTGCGGCGCCAGCGGATTGCCAGCCTGCAGGCCGCCGAGCAGACTGCGGAACTTCGCTGGCTGCTCGCGACCTCGAGCCACGCGGGGCGCAATGCCAGCGCCGACCGGCTCGAGGCGACGCTCGAAGCCTGCGCCTCCCACCTCGGCTGCGACGGCGTGATGCTGTGGCTCGCGGATCGGCAGCTCGAGCGCATGGCGCTGCGCAAGCCGCTCGCGGCGCCCGAGCTCGACACGCTGCGACGCCTGGCCCGCGGCTCACTCGCCAGGGAAGTCATGGCGCGCGGCCGCGCGATCATCGTCGGCAAGTTGCGCGAGACTCCGGAGGGACCGCTGCTGCCGTGGACCGTCATCGCGGCACCCGTGCTGGCCGACGGCGCCCCGCTCGGCCTCGTCATGGCCTTCGCGCAGCGTGAGGCCCGCCACCTCTCGCCACGCGACGCGCGCCGACTCGAACGGATCGTGCCGCGCATCGTCGCGGCCACCGAGATGGAGCATGACCCGCTCACCGGCCTGCCGGCGCGCCATGTATTCGAGGGCAGGTTGCGCAGCGTGCTCGCCACGGCGGGCGCCAGCATTTGCGTCGTGTACGTGGACCTCGACCAGCTGCACGTGACCAACGACCTGTTCGGCCTCGCCGCGGGCGATGACGTGCTGCGGCGCGCTGCGGCGCTGTGGCGCGACCACGCGGGCCAGCGCATCGAGATGGCGAGCCGCTTCGCCGGCGATCGTTTCGTGGTCCTGCTGCGCGACTGCACGCTCAACCAGGGCCGGGCCTGGGCGGAAGCGGCGCGCCAGGCGATCGAGGCGCTGCCGCCGCCGCCCGAGCGCGCCGGCCTGCGCGTGACCGCGAGTTTCGGCGTGGCCGCCGCGCAGGACGGCGAAGCGGCCGACCACGTGCTCGCGACGGCCGAGACGGCCTGCAAGGCGGCCAAGGATCGCGGCAGGAACCGCGTCGAAGTGTTCGCGCAGACCGATGCGAGCCTCGTGCAGCGGCGCGACGACCTCGCGATCTTCCGCGACCTGATCGATGCCTTCGAGCGAAACCGCTTCGTGCTCTACGCGCAGCCCATCGAATCACTGTGGGACCCGACGCGCCCGCGCCGCCATGAAATCCTGATCCGCCTGCGGGACGCGGGCGGCGAGCCGGTGGCGCCGTCGCGCTTCATTTCGGCCGCGACCCGCTACCAGTTGCTGCCGCAGCTCGATCGCTGGGTGGTGCGACGCGCCCTCGAGATGCTCGACCCGCACGCCGCCGCCCTGCGCGCGCGCAACGTCGCATTCAGCATCAACCTGTCGGGCCAGTCGCTCGTGCAGCCGGACTTCGCCGATTTCGTGCGCACCGCGCTCAAGGGCGCCGCGACGCCGGCCGAAGCGCTCGTGTTCGAATTCACCGAAAGCGCCGCGATCTCCGACATGCCGGCCGCGCAGCGCTTCATCGAGCGGGTCGGCGCGCTCGGCGCGCGCTTCGCGCTCGACGACTTCGGCACCGGCTTCTCCTCGCTTGCCTACCTCAAGTCGCTCGCGGTCTCGGCGCTCAAGATCGACGGCTCGTTCGTGCGCGACCTGTTGACCGACGCGCGCTCTGAGGGGGTCATTCGCGCGGTGCTGCAGATCGCCGGGCAGCTCGGCCTCGACACGGTGGCCGAGTACGTGGAAACGCCCGCCATCGCCGAGCGCCTGCGCGCGCTCGGCGTCACTTACGGCCAGGGCTTCGCCTTCGGTGCGCCGGTGCCACTCGAATCCGTACTGGCGGATTTCGCCGGTCCGCGACATTCAGCGCCCGTTCACCCCACCCGGGTAGCATTGCAACCATGAAGCAGATGTCCGGCCTGCTGCCGCTCTTGATCTTCGCCCTTGGTGCCCTCACCGTCGCCGCGCCCGCGCTGGCGGACCCGCCGGCGCACGCGCCCGCGCATGGCTGGCGGGCGAAACATGACCCGGCCTATCGCGGATACACCGGCAGCGAGTGGCACGACGATTACGGCGTGCGATCAGGCCGTTGCAACACCGACCAGATCCTCGGCGCGGTCGGCGCCGTCACGGGCGCGGTGATCGGCAACCGCACGGCAAGCCCCGAGAACCGCGCTGTCGCGACGATCGTCGGCGCGCTCATCGGCGGTATCGTCGGAGCGAAGATCGGCGACCGGATCGACGACCGCGATCGCGCGTGCGTCGGCCAGGCACTCGAGCTGGTGCCGGTCGGCAAGCAGGTGACCTGGCGCAATCCCGACAGCCGCATCGACTACACGCTGCGCCCCGTCCGCGACGTGGATGCCCAATGCCGCGACTATGAGCTGCGGGCGAACGATGGCAGCCGCCGCAGTGCCGAGACCCTGCGTGCCTGCCGCCGCGACAGCGCCTCCGCCTGGGTTGCGACTCGCCGCTGAGGTCGGCAGGATGCGCGCTCGCCAGACGGAGCGCCCCATGCCAGACCTTGCCACCCTCAAGTCCACCATCGAGGCCGCCTTCGAGCGGCGAGCCGACATCGCGCCCGGCACCGCCCCCGCGGGCCTCACCGGCGCCATCGAAACGGCGATCGGCCTGCTCGATCGCGGCGAGGCGCGCGTCGCCGAACACGACGGCAATCGCTGGATCGTGAACGAGTGGCTCAAGAAGGCGGTGCTCCTTTACTTCCGCACCCGCGACAACGCCGTGATCGACGCCGGCTACACGCGCTTCTACGACAAGGTGCCGCTCAAGTACGCGGCCGACGATGCGGCCGCGTTTCGCGCCGGCGGCACCCGGGTCGTGCCGCATGCGATCGTGCGCAAGGGTGCATTCGTTGCGCCGAATGTCGTGCTGATGCCGTCCTACGTGAACATCGGCGCCTGGGTCGGCGAAGGCACGATGGTCGACACCTGGGCGACGGTCGGCTCCTGCGCGCAGATCGGCCGCAACGTGCACCTCTCGGGCGGCGTCGGCATCGGCGGCGTGCTCGAGCCGCTGCAGGCGGCGCCGACCATCATCGAGGACGACTGCTTCATCGGCGCTCGCTCGGAGGTGGTCGAGGGCGTGATCGTCGAACGCGGCTCGGTGATCTCGATGGGCGTGTTCCTCGGGCAGAGCACGCGCATCTATGACCGGGAAACCGGCGAGGTACTGCAGGGCCGCGTGCCGGCCGGTTCCGTCGTTGTCCCGGGCACCCTGCCCTCGAAGAACGGCCAGTACGGGCTCGCCTGTGCGGTGATCGTCAAGAAGGTCGACGCCCAGACCCGCGCGAAGACCGCCATCAACGAGCTGCTGCGGGCGGATTGACCGCGGGCGGCCGCCGGCGCGCGACCGGCCACCCGACGCAGGCCTCCTGGCTGAGGGGCGAGGAAGCAGCGGATGCCCTTGGAAAGCAGCCGCTGGCGTCCACTCATCCCGCTGCGGCACCCACTCGTCACTCCCCCGGCCCAGGGAGCCTGCGACCCGTGGATGATGGCGCCACGCATCGCGTGAGCGGGTTGCGGCGCGCACGGGCCGATGAAGCCATTGGGTATGCTGCCAGCGCCGGCGACGCGCCGGCGACAGGAGGCTGCCCGGCAGATGACACAGCTCGCCAGGAAAGAGCAGGTAGGGGCGCGACCGGTGATCAACAACGGGTCCGATGTCGGCCGCCGGGGCGCGGTCATTGTGGCGGCGTGGGCGCTGGTCGCCCTGCTCTTCGCCGGGCAGGCCTGGATCGCCGCACAGGTGCGGGGCGAACCGCTGGCGTGGGCACGCGCCAGCGCCATCTGGATTGTCTGGGCCGCGGTCTGGGCTGCGCTCACGCCGATCGCGCTGCGAATCGAGGCGCGGTTCCCGCTCCAGCGGCCGTACTTCCTTGGCGCGCTTGCGGTGCATGGCGTTGCGTCGGCCGTGTGCGCCCTCGCCAACCTGGCGATCTTCGCGCTGGCGGCGCCAGTCATCGGTGCGGCCCAGGTCGAACCCACCTGGCTCGGCACCTTCAGCCGGCTGCTCGGCACGACACTGCTGCTGAACCTCCCGGTATATTGGCTGATCGTCGCCGCCGCACATGTGGAGCGACTCGTGCGGGCGGCCCGGGAAAGGGACCGCCGGCAACTCCGCCTTGAAGCGCAGCTGGCCGATGCCCGCCTGCAGGCATTGCGCACCCAGCTGCAGCCACATTTCCTTTTCAACGCCATCAACACGATCTCGGTGCTGATGCGTGAGGATGTCGACCTGGCCGATCGGACCCTGCTGCAGTTGAGCGCGTTGCTGCGCCGCTCGCTCGAGAGCACCGAGGCGCACGAGGTGACGCTCGGTGAAGAGATCGGCTTTCTCGAGAGCTACCTCGGGATCGAGCAGGCCCGCTTCGGCGAGCGCCTGAGCTACCGGATCCTCATTCCCGACCCGCTTCTCGAAGCGCGGGTTCCGAACCTGATCCTCCAGCCCTTGGTCGAGAACGCGCTGCGCCATGGGCTGGCCACGCGCGCCGGACCGGGGCGGGTGGAAGTCAAGGCAGCCCGGCGGGGCGACGCGCTCCTGTTGTCCGTAGCCGATGACGGCCGGGGCCTGTCACCGGCGGCGACAGAGCGCGTCGGCCTGGCAAACACCAGGGCGCGGTTGCGCTTGTTGTATGCGGACAGGCAACGCTTCGACGTGCGAAATTCCGGTGAGGGAGGCGTCATCGCCGAGATCGAGCTGCCTTGGCGCACTGTCCCATGACCATCCGGGCACTGATCGTCGACGATGAACCGGTCGCCCGCCGCGGGATATTGCGGCTGCTGCGGCAGGAGCAGGACATCGAAGTCGTCGAAGAGTGCGCCGACGGTCATGCCGCGATCGCAGCGATCAATGCGCATTCGCCCGACCTCGTCTTCCTCGATGTGCAGATGCCCGAACTCGACGGGTTCGCCGTCATTGAAGCCATCGGGGGCAACCGCATGCCGGCGGTCGTGTTCGTGACCGCTTACGATCAACATGCGGTTCGGGCGTTCGATGCGCAAGCGCTCGACTACGTGTTGAAGCCGATCGATCCGGAGCGCTTTCGCCGTGCATTGCAGCGCGCTCGCACCCGCCTGGCCCGTCCCGATGACGGCTTCGTCCGTCGCGTTTCCGACGCCTTGAAGTCGATCGATCGGAGCGAGCTGCAGCGTTACCCCTTGCGACTCGCGATCCGTTCCGAGGGTCGCGTTCGCCTGCTCGACATGGGCGAGGTCGATCGCTTCGTCGCCGCAGGGAATTACGTCGAGGTCCATGCGGGCGCGAAACAGCACCTGCTGCGCGAGACGATGGCCAGCCTCGAGTCCCGCCTGGATCCGCAGCGCTTCATCCGGGTTTCGCGGGCGGCAATCGTCAGCATCGCCCGGGTTCGCGAAGTGCAGCCACTGTTCAATGGAGACTTCGTCGTCCTCCTCGGGAATGGCGCGCAGGTGAACGGCAGCCGCCGCTATCGGGCGGCGCTCGACGCCTTGCTTCGCTGAGCGCGGCCTTGCGCACGGCGAGCTCCCGTCACTGCGCAGCCCCCACTCCTCCCACCACCGCGACCGCCTGACACGAAGGTGGCGCGAGCGGCCTGTACGCCGGCCCATCATCCGCAACACGCAATTCCGCGTTTCCGGAGCCGATCATGCAAGCATGCAATATTCTGCTGTCCGCAGTGGCAACCATCGCAGTCCTCGCCGGCGTGACTCCATGGGAGGTCAATGCGTCCGACCGGGTTCGCGCCGATTCCCTCGAGCTCAACAAGTCGATCACCCGCAGGGTGTACGAGGAAGGCCTCAGCCAGGGCCGATTCGAGGTGCCGTACAGCGAAGACTTCGTTGGCCACGGCGGCAAGGCCACCTTCACCCATGCCGATGGCATGGCCGAAGCCAGGGGCTGGCGCAAAGCGTTCCCGGACCTGAAGATCACGGTCGAGGAGCAGGTCGCGGAGCGGGACCTGGTGGCGGTGCGCTGGACGGCGCGCGGGACCAACACCGGCGCCGGCAATGGCATTCCGGCCACTGGCCGTGCAGTTGAAACCGCGGGCACGACGCTGTTCCGGGTGACCGGGGGGCGAATCGCCGAAGAATGGACGTGCGCCAATTCGCTCGGGTTGATGAAGCAACTGGGCCTGTTGGCGACACCGGCAGCGGCGCCGGCGACCGGTGCAAGCCTTCCCGCGGGTGCCCGTTAGCGCAGGCTGGAAGGGGCGCGCCCGATGGGCGGGGAGGCGCAGCATTCGCCGCGCCTCTGGCTGCGGGCTGCGGGCTGTGGGCTGTTCGCTGCCCGCAGCCCCTCAGCCGTACCGACCGGTGATGTAATCCTCGGTCGCCTTCCTGCCCGGGTTCGTGAACAGCTTGCTCGTCGCGTCGAACTCGACCAGCTCACCGAGGTACATGAACGCCGTGTAGTCCGACACGCGCGCCGCCTGCTGCATGTTGTGCGTGACGATCAGCACCGTGACGCGCTCGCGCAGCGCGGTGATCAGTTCCTCGATGCGCGCCGTGGCGATCGGGTCGAGCGCGGAGGTCGGTTCGTCGAAGAGCAGCAGCTCAGGGTTCGTCGCGAGCGCCCGCGCGATGCACAGGCGCTGCTGCTGGCCACCCGACAGCGACAGGCCGGAACTCTGCAGGCGGTCCTTCACCTCGTCCCACAGTGCCGCGTCGCGCAAGGCTTTCTCGACTTCCTCTTCGATCAGTGCGCGGGCGCGCATGCCGCGCACGCGCAATCCGTATGCGACGTTCTCGAAGATGGACTTCGGGAAGGGATTGGGCTTCTGGAACACCATGCCGATGCGCATCCGCACTTCGATCGGGTCGACGTCCCGCGAGACGAGGTCGATGTCATCCGGGTAGAGGTGGATCGAGCCCTCGTAGCGCGTGCCGGGGGTCAGGTCGTGCATGCGGTTGAAGCAGCGCAGGAAGGTGCTCTTGCCGCAGCCCGACGGCCCGATCAGCGCGGTCACCCGCTTGTCGCGGATCTCCATGTCGAGGCCCTTCAGTGCCTGCATGTTCCCGTACCAGAATCCGAGCTTGCTCGCGCAGGCTTTCGCAGGCGCCGTCTCGGCGATCGCGCCGCGCGGCGCGTCGCTCAAGGACTGTGCTTCGACCGGCATCGATATCTGCATCTGCATCGTGTCACCAATTGATCTTCTTGCGGAACCGGTACCGCAGCCAGATCGCGATACCGTTCATCAGGAGCGTCATGCCGAGGAGGATCGCGCCGGCCGCGGCGGCATTCACGCGAAAGCCGGGGTCCGGCCGCGAGACCCAGTTGAACATCTGGATCGGCATGGCGGTGAATGCATCCTTCAGCCAGGCGAACGACAGGAACGGGAACTCCCCCGTCAGGGGCGGCGTCGGCAGGAAGGCGATGAAGGACAACGCGCCGATGGTGATGATGGGCGCCGTCTCGCCGATCGCGCGCGACAACCCGATGATCATTCCGGTCAGCACGCCACCCATCGAATACGGCAGCACGTGGTGCGCCGTGACTTCCCAGCGCGTGGCACCGAGGGCATACGCGGCCTCGCGGATCGGGCGCGGCACCGCACGCACCGCCTCGCGGGTGGCCACGATCACGATGGGCAGGATCAGGAGGGCCAGGGTCAGGCCCGCGGCGAGAATGCTCTGCCCGAGGCCGAGCTTGTAGACAAAGAGGCCGAGCGCGAGCAGGCCGTAAATGATGGACGGCACGCCGGCGAGGTTCGTCACGTTGATCTCGATGATCGCGGTGACCCAGTTCTTCGGCGCGTACTCCTCGAGGTAGATCGCGGCGGCAACCCCGACCGGCATCGCGACGCAGGCGGTCACCACCATGATCAGCGAGGTACCGACCCAGGCGGCGAGGATGCCCGCCTGCTCGGGCTTGCGCGAGGCGTAAGAAGTGAGGAAGTCCCAGTCGAGCCGGGGCGCGCCCTGCCTGAGGAGGTCGAGGAACAGCGCGAACAGCACCGCGAACGCGGCGACCAGCACGACGAGGCCGAGCAGCACGAACAGCTTGTCGAACAGCTTGCGCCGCTCGACCCCCGCTTGCGCGGCGCGCATCAGTAGGCCTCCCGGAAGCGCCGCGTCAGCGCGAAGCCGACGATGTTGAACGCGAGCGTGATCACGAGCAGCACGAGGCCGGCGGCGAAGATCGACTGGTAGCCGATGCTTTCGTGCGGCAGGTCGCCGAGGCTCACCTGCACGATGAAGGAAGTGATGGTCGCCGCCGATTCGGTCGGATTCCAGGTGAGGTTCGGCTGCAGGCCCGCGGCGACCGCGACAACCATCGTTTCGCCGACCGCGCGCGAGATGCCGAGGATGTAGGCGGCGGCGATGCCCGACAGCGCGCCGGGAACCACGACACGCGTCGCGGTCTGCAGGCGCGTCGCGCCCATCGCGTAACTGCCTTCCCGCATGTAGTTCGGCACGGCCCGCATCGCATCCTCGCTGACCGAGGCGACGTACGGGACGATCATGATGCCGATCACGAGGCCCGCCGACAGCATGTTGAAGCCCGGCAAGCCGGGAAGCAGCTTCTGCAGGAACGGCGTGACCATCACGAGCGCGAAGTAACCGTAGACGACCGTCGGCACCGCGCCGAGCATCTCGAGCGCGGGCTTGACCGACTCGCGCACCCGGTGCGATGCGAACTCCGAGAGGTAGATTGCGATGATCGTGCCCGCCGGGATCGCAAGCGCGAGCGCCACGAAGGTCGTCACGAGCGTGCCGGCCACGAGCGGCAGGATGCCGTAGCGCGGCTCGGCGAACAGCGGCGTCCACATCGTGTCGGTCAGGAAGTCCGCGAGCGGCACGTGGCTGAAGAACGGCAGCGCCTCGGCCACCAGGATCCAGACGATCGCGAGGGTGGTGAACACCGCGACCAGGCCCGCGAGCAGCAGCAGCGATTCAATGACGCGATCCCGGGCCCTGCGCCGCCGGATCGACTTCGCGAACGGCGCAGGGCTTTTGGGTGTCACCATCACGACGCGATGGTACTCAGAACTTGCCTTCGCGGGCGAGCAGTTCCTCGACGGTGAGGCCGACCTCGTTCTTGCCGCCGAACGCGGTGCCCGCCTTGCCGGCGCGGAAGTTGGCGAGCGCGAGATCGTAGGCCTTCTTCGCGAGCGGCACGTACTTCACCTCCTCGACGAGCGGCGCGCCCTTCGAGAGGTAGAACTCGACGAACTCCTTCACCTCGGCGCGCTGCGCGGACGCCTTGCTGACATAGATGAAGATCGGGCGCGACAGCGGCTCGTAGCTGCCGTCGAGCACGCCCTTCGGCGAGGGACCGACAGCCTGCCCCTTCGAGTTGACGATCTTCACCGCCTTCATTTTCAGCGCATTGGGCGCGTAGTACGCATAGCCGAAGTAGGCGAGCGCGTTGACATCCGATTCGACGCCCTGCACCAGCACGTTGTCGTCCTCGCTCGCCGTGAAGTCACCGCGGCTCGACTTCGACTTGCCGACGGTCGCCTCGGTGAAGTAGTCGAACGTGCCCGAATCGGCGCCCGGCCCGAAGAGCTTGAGCGGCTGCGCGGGCCACTTCGCGTTCACGTCCTTCCAGGTCTTCACCTTGCCCTGCGCGGCGGGTTCCCACATCTTCTTGAGTTCCGCCACCGTCATCGTATCGACCCAGGTGTTCTTCGGGTTGACCGCAACCGTGAGGGCGTCATAGGCCACCGGCAGCTCGATGTACTGGATGCCGGCCTTGGCGCAGGCATCCATCTCCGACTTGCTGATCGGGCGCGAGGCATCCGAGATGTCGATCTCGCCGCGGCAGAATTTCTTGAAGCCGCCGCCCGTGCCGGAAATGCCGACCGTGACGCGCACCTTGCCGCGCCTCGCGATCTGGAACTCCTCGGCCACGGCCTCGGAAATCGGGAACACGGTGCTCGAGCCGTCGAGCTTGATCGTCTGCTGGGCCGCGGCGTCGCGCGGTGCGAGTGCGAGTCCCGCCGCGAGGGCCGCGGCAGCCGCAATGACCGGTGTCAGTTTCATGAGTGCTTCCTCGTCATGTATCCAATGATAAAAGTGGCGTGTGAAGGATTTGTTACGGCCGCGATCAGAACTTGTAGTTGAGATCGAGCTGCAGGCGGTCGTAGTCGCGCCAGGTTTCCGTGACCGCCGCGGCGCCGGGGAGCACCCGCTCGTTCAGGAAGTACGTGCCGCTCAGGGTCCAGTTCTTCGCCGGCACCCACGCGGCCTTCACCACGCTGCCTTTCGAGAAGGTCGTGCCGGCACCGAAGTCGGAGTCGACGAACTGGCCGAACTGGGCGTTCTGCTCCATGTCCTGGTAGACATAGCTCAGCTCCCAGCTCTTGGGATCGCCGGCCTTGCCGAGCGTCAGGCCGAACGCGTAGCCCGTGTCGTTGTCGATCGCGTCCTGGTTCTGGATGAAGTCGACGAACGCCGCGAACGGCAGCTTGCCGATCTTCAGGTCGACCTGCGCGAGCGCTTCGACCATGTTGTAGTCGTCACGCAGGCGGCGGCAGCCACCGACGACCTGGGTGCGGTTACCCTGCGCCCCGCCGAAGAACGCGTTGTTCGCGGTGCAGGCCGGGGTGGCCGAGCCGGCCGTGATCTCGTCCTGCACGGCGCCGACATCGAAATAGCCGACTGCGGCGGTGAGGCCAACGCCGCCGGCGAGCTGCGTCTTGACGCCGACCTGGCCGCCGAAGGCATTGGCATCGGCACCGCTGCCGGATTCGGACAACCAGGCGCCGAAGGCGCTTGCGAAGAACGGTCCCCTCGCGATCCTGGCCGCACCACCTTCCCAGGTGATGTCGCCGTCCCAGAAGTAGCTGCCGGTGCGCTGCCAGGCATACGGGATCTTGCCGAGCTGCACGTTGAAGCCCTGCACCGGCGCCCACTCGGCGTACGCGAGGTCGAGGCCGACACCCTTGCGCGTGCTGCCCTCGCCGAGCGTCTGGTTGGTCGAGCGAGGGTCGCGGTCGTCGCCGGCCGTGGCGAGCTGCACCACGGCCTTCACCGTGTCGTTCACCTTCGCTTCGACGCCGAGGCGCACGCGCACGCGATGGCGCAACCGGTCGGTCGCCAGCGAGGAATCGTCGATCTGCTCGTGGCGATAGCGGAAGTCGCCCTTCAGCTTGATCTTGCCCGCCCAGTCGGCCGCCTTCGCGCCCTTTTCGATATCGGGGAGCTTCGCCAGCGCGACTTCCGCCTCGGCGATCTCCTTGCGGTTGGCGCGTGCATTGTCCTTGAGGTAGGCATTTTCCGCCTCGACCCGCTCGAGGCGCTCGGTCAGGGACTCGAGGTCGCGGCGCAACTCCTCGACGGCGGTCGACGCGGGCGCCTGCTGGGCGATGGCCGGCGCGGCGAGCAGCGCACCGACGGCGGAAGCAACAAGTGTTCTCACGGGAATCTCCGGATTGTTTCGGTCGGCGCGTGTTATACGGCCGGCAGATGGCGGTTCCGTGACGTCCGCAAGTCAGCCAGGTGACAGTGGGACTTGCGGCGCGCGGGCGCGCCCCGTATAAGGCCGAGCCACTGCCATGTCCGATACCCTCGCGCTGACACTCGACCTGATGGCCCGCAACTCGGTGACACCGGCGGATAGCGGCTGCCAGCAGGTCATGATGGAGCGGCTCGCCGCCGCGGGATTCACCGTCGAGCCGCTGCGCTACGGCGTCGTCGACAACTTCTGGGCGAGGCGCGGCACCGAGGGCCCGGTGTTCTGCTTCGCCGGCCACACCGACGTCGTGCCGACCGGACCGCTCGAGGAGTGGCACTCAGACCCGTTCCAGCCGGCCGTGCGCGACGGCGTGCTCTATGGCCGCGGCGCGGCCGACATGAAGAGCGGCCTCGCAGCGATGGTCACCGCCTGCGAAGCCTTCGTGCGCGAACGGCCGCGCCACCGCGGCTCGATCGCCTTCCTCATCACGAGCGACGAAGAAGGACCCTCGGTCGACGGCACGAAGCGCGTGGTCGAAACGCTCAAGGCGCGCGGCGAGCGCATCGACTGGTGCGTGGTCGGCGAGCCCTCGAGCGAGCGGGCAATCGGCGACACCATCAAGATCGGCCGCCGCGGTTCGCTGTCGGGCCGCCTCACCGTGCACGGCGTGCAGGGGCACATCGCCTACCCGCAGCTCGCCGAGAACCCGGTGCACAGTTTCGCGCCGGCGCTCGCGGAACTCACGAGCCGCGTCTGGGATGAAGGCAACGAACACTTCCAGCCGACGTCGTTCCAGGTCTCGAACTTCAACGCAGGCACCGGCGCGCCGAACGTGATCCCGGGCGAGCTGAAGGCCCGCTTCAACCTGCGCTATTCACCGGTGCAGACGCTCGCCGGGCTGCAGGACACCGTCGAGGGCATCCTGCGCAAGCACGGCGTGCGCTACACGCTCGAGTGGTACGTGTCGGGCGAGCCCTTCTTCACGCCACCGGCCGAACTGTCGCGCGCGGCCATCGGGGCGATCCGCGCCGAGACGGGCGCCGGGCCGAAGCTCACCACGGGCGGCGGCACGTCCGACGGCCGCTTCATCGCGCCGATGGGCGCGCAGGTCGTGGAACTGGGCGTCGTCAATGCGACCATCCACAAGGTCAACGAGTGCGTGCGCGTCGCGGAGATCGACGCGCTGCACCGGATTTACCTCGGCGTCCTGCGCTCGCTGTTGGCCGCGGCGCCGTAGACGCCGAGCAATCCGGCCGCGACCAGCACCCAGGCCGGCATCGACAGGCCGAGGAAGCGCCAATCGACCTGGGCGCACTCCCCGCCCCCGGTCATCACCTTGCGCACGACTTCGAGGAGCGGAAAAACCTCGAGCATGAAGTCGAGCGAGGCACCACAGGCTGGCACCGTGCCCGGCGGCAGGCTTTGCACGTATACATGGCGCGCCGCGACCGCCAGGGTCGAGCCCGCGGCCACGACGATCAGCACGGCGTAGGCGCGTCCGCCCATGCGGCCCGGGTTGTGCAGCGCCGCGGCGAGGAACACGATGCCGAGGGCCAGCACCCCGACGCGCTGGAACATGCAGAGCGGACACGGCGCGAGGCCGAGTACCTTCTCGGAATAGAGCGCAAACGCTAGCATCGCAAGGCAGGCGGCGGCGCCGAACAGGTTGGCGCCCCGGCCCTGCACGGCCTTCACGGCGCGCCTCCCTCGGAGCGCGCGCGCAGGCGGGACTGCACTTCCTCGAGCCGGGTGTGGCGCACGTCCTGGCCGTGCACCATGTAGATCACGTACTCGGCGATGTTCTTGGCATGATCGCCTACGCGCTCGAGCGCGCGCGCCGCCCAGGTGACATCGAGCATGCGGCGGATCTGGCGCGGGTCTTCCATCATGAAAGTGACGCACTGGCGCTGGATCGACTCGTACTCCTCGTCGACCTGCAGGTCGTGCTGCGGCACGCGCAGCGCCGCGTCGCTGTCCATGCGTGCGAAAGCATCGAGCGCCTCGTGCACCATGACTTCGACCAGCCGGCCGAGATGCCTGATCTCCCGATAGCGGTCGGCCGGGCGCTCGAGCGACGCGAGCCGCAACGCGATGTGCGCGATCTTGCGCGCCTCGTCGCCGATGCGCTCGAGGTCGGTGATTGCCTTGGTGATCGCCACGACCAGCCGCAGGTCGCCGGCAGCCGGCGCGCGCGTGGCGAGGATGCGCAGGCAGGCTTCGTCGATCTCGACCTCGAGGCGATTGACCTGCGCATCGTCGCGCACGACGTCGGCCGCGAGCGCGCTGTCCTCGTCGGCCAGCGCGGCGAGGCTCTTCTGCAGCTGCGCCTCGACGAGCCCGCCCATCCTGAGCAGGTCCGCGCGCACGCTTTCCAGGTCTTCGTTGAAGCGACTCGAGATGTGGTGCGAGAGGTCAGTGGTTTCCATGGGTGTCGATCATAGCTGAGGGACGGCCTGCGGCCGCGAGGACCCGCTCGGGCGGGAAGTGACAGGAGAAGGTGCTGCCGCGCCCTTCGGCGCTCACGACTTCGAGCCGCGCGCCGTGCCGCTGCAGCACGTGCTTGACGATCGAGAGGCCGAGGCCGGAACCGCCCGTGGCGCGCGAGCGGCCCGGGTCGACCCGGTAGAAGCGCTCGGTCAGCCGCGGGATCGAGGCGGCCGGAATTCCCGGCCCCGTATCGGCCACCGAGAAATGCGCGCCCTCGCGATCGCTCCACCAGCGCAGGGCGATTCGCCCGGCCTCGGGCGTGTACTTGGCGGCATTGTCGACGAGGTTGGCGAATGCCGAGTGCAGCTCGAGTTCGTCGCCCATGAGCCGGTCCTGCGTCTCGATCGCGAGTTCGACCTGCGCCGGGTGCCGGGGACGCGCCAGAACTTCCTTGCGCAGCAACGTGAGCATCGCGGCGACGTCGACCGGCTCGCCCGGCGTCTGCCCGTCCTTCGCCTCCAGGCGCGACAGCACGAGCAGGTCACCGATGATCGCGGCCATGCGCTCGGCCTGGCGGCGCATCTCGGCGAGCGGCGGCGCGTGCGCGGGATCGGTCGCGGGGTCCGTGGCGAGCGTCTCGAGGTAGCCCGAGATCACGGTGAGCGGTGAGCGCAGCTCGTGCGATGCATTGGCGACGAAGTCCTTGCGCATCGTCTCGAGGCGCGTCTCGCGCGTGACGTCACGGATGAGCAGCATGCGCTGCCCTTCCCCGTACGGCAGCACGTGCAGCGAGAGCCAGGCCTCGGGCGCCTCGCTCACCTGCAGCACGAGCGGCGCCGTGCCGCCGCCCGCCTGCAGGTAGCGCACGAACCGCGGCTGGCGGATCAGGTTGTCGATCCGGATGCCGATGTCACGCCGCCCCTGCAGCCTGAGCAGTTGCGCGGCGGCACGGTTGAACCACGCGATCTCGCCCTGCGCCGTGAGCGCGACGACCCCATCGGGCAGGGCATCCGTGGATTCGCGCAATTCGCGCAACACCGTCGCGAGGCGCTGCTTGTGGTGGCGCTTGCGCCGGTGCAGGCGTGCCACCTGCGTCACGATGTCGTCCCACACGCCGTGCAGCACCGGCGGATCCATGCGGCCGCGATGGCGCAGCCAGTGATCGAGCCGGTAGAGCCGCGTGAGGAGCCACGCGACCTGGAGCGCCAGCGCAATGGCGATCCCGGCCCAGGGTCGCCCGGCCACCATGCCCGCGGCGAGCCCGACGGCAATCGTCGCGATGAGCCGCATCGCCGTGAATCCCCACATGCGAAGCGCGGGGAAAGTCAATGTGCCAGCGCCGAACACCGGTAGCCCGCGCCGCGCACGGTCTGGATCAGGTGGTCGCGGCCGTGTTCCTCGAGTGCCTTGCGCAGGCGCCGGATGTGCACGTCGATCGTGCGCTCCTCCACGTAGACATTGCCGCCCCAGATCCTGTCGAGCAGCTGTTCACGGGAATAGACGCGCTCGGGATGCGTGAGGAAGAACTCGAGCATGCGGTACTCGGTCGGGCCGAGCGCCACGCTGCGCCCGTCGACCGTCACGCGATGACTCGCCCGGTCGAGCACGATCCCCTCGAATTCGACGCGCTCCTCGCCGCCCGCCGGCCCTGCGCGCCGCAACACGGCATTGATGCGCGCCACCAGTTCGCGCGGCGAAAACGGCTTGGTCAGGTAGTCGTCCGCGCCGCCCTCGAGGCCGGCCACCTTGTCGGCTTCCTCGGCGCGCGCGGTGAGCAGGATGATCGGCAGTTCACGCGTGTCCTTGTCCCGCTTGAGCAGCTTTGCGAGTTCGAGGCCGCTCATGTCGGGCAGCATCCAGTCGAGCAGCAACAGGTCGGGATGCCGGTCGGCGAGTAGCGCGCGCGCCGCGCGGCTGTCCTCCGCTTCGCGCACTTCGAAGCCGGCGCGGCGCAGTCCGAAGGCGATCATCTCGCGGATCGGGCGTTCGTCCTCGACGACCAGGATCTCTCTGTCGGACATGCGGCGCATTACAGCTGCATTTTATTTCAGAACGGTGACAGCCGGGATGGCCACGTCGTCGCGCAGGTAGACGGGCTGCAACGCCTCCGGCGACAGGCCCTCCCCGCGCCGGAGCGCCGCCGCGGCGAGGCGCGCGATCTCGCCGGCACCGGGCAGGGCCGTCCCGTCGATCGAGGCGAGCCCGTCGCGCAGCCGCACCGCAAGCTGCGGGTAGGCCCCGAAGCCGCGCCCCGCCCCGAGCACGCGTCGCCGATCGCTGTCGTGCGTCGCCGGCAACGAAACGGCGGCCGGCGGCGCGACCTGCTCGATCCCTTCGAGCACCGCGAGCCCGTCGCCGCCGCGCCGGTACAGGCCCGTATAGACCTCCTTCATGCGCGCATCGTTGCAGACGAGGACATGGGTGGCCGCCACGTCGCGGTCGAGGGCGGCCTGCGCGACGGCGGCCAGGTTCGAGACCCCCACGGCCGGCAATGCAGCCCCGAGCGCGAGCCCCTGCGCCACGCTCACCGCGAGGCGCACGCCCGTGAAACCGCCCGGACCCCGGCCGACCGCGATGGCGTCGAGCGCCCCGAGGTCGAGCGCGTGCGCGGCAAGCAGCCCATCGATCATCGGCAGGATGCGCTGCGCGTGGCCGCGCGCGAGTTCCACCGAATCGACGTGCACGGCGCCGTCGAGCCAGAGCGCGACGGTGCAGGCCTCGGTCGCCGTATCGAGCGCGAGGATCCTCATCGGATGGCGCGAACCACGGTGGCGCGCGTCACGGTGCGTGCCGCGCCAGGAAGCGTCGCGACTCATCCTGCTCACGCGTCAGGGTGAACGGCGGCAGGCTCGCGCGCAGCACGCGGCCGTAGCTGCGGGACACGAGCCGCGGATCGCAGATCGCGACGACACCGTGATCCTCTTCGCTCCTGATCAGCCGCCCGACACCCTGCTTGAGCGCGAGCGCGGCCTCCGGCAGCTGGTAGTCGCGGAACGCATTGCCGCCCGAGGACTCGAGGTGGGCGATGCGCGCCTTCACCAGCGGATCCTCGGGCGATGCGAACGGCAGCTTCTCGATGACGACGAGCCGCAGGGCCTCGCCCTTCACGTCGACGCCTTCCCAGAAGCTCGCCGTACCGAGCAAGACTGCGTTTCCGAGCGCGCGGAACTCGCGCAGCAGGCGCTCGCGCGGCGCCGTGCCCTGCACGAGCAGCGGCCAGGACAGCGGCCCTTCCGGCCGCTCCCGGATCAGGGTGGCGGCGCGCGCGAGCGCGCGATGGCTCGTGAAGAGGAGGAAGGCACCGCCACGCGCGGCCTCGATCAGCGGCAGCGCCTCGGCCAGCACGGCGGCGGGAAAATCAGCGGAGGCGGGATCCGGCATGCCGGGCGGCAGGTAGAGCAGGCCCTGCCGCTCGAAGTCGAACGGGCTCTCGATCCGCAGCGTGGCGGCAGACTCGAGGCCGAGGCGCTGGGCGAAGTGGCTGAAATCCTCGCCGACCGACAGCGTCGCCGACGTGAAAATCCAGGCGCTCGGGCGCGCCTCCATGATGCCGCGAAAGCGCGGGGCAACGTCGAAGGGCAGCATCGACAGCGCGAAACCGCGCGCGTCGCGCTCGACGCCGCGCGCCGCCTCGTCCTCGCGCGCATGCGACACGCGCGTGACGAGTTCGGCGAGCCGGGCCGCGCGGGCGGCGCCCTGTGCGAGTGCCGGTTCGTCGGCCACCGCCGCCAGGGCCGCATGCAGGTCCTCGAGGGCGGCGGCGAGCGCATCGAGAGCGGCTTCGAACGCGGGCGGCGACTCGTTCCACGCGACCCGCAAGGCGCCACCCGAGGCGCTGCCGCGAAACGGGAAGCTGTTCCGCGCGCTGGCGAGCGCTTCCTCGAGCGCTGCGAGGACCGGATCGAAGTTGCGATCGCCGCCCTGCCGGGCAAGTTCCGCGCGGACATCCGCGAGCAGGTGATCGACCTGCCGGCTCGACACCTGCACCCCGAAAAACTCGGTGACGAGGTCGGGCAACTGGTGGGCCTCGTCGAGGATCACGGCGTCGGCCGTGCCGAGGAGGTCGCCGAAGCCGTCCTCTTTCAGTGCAAGGTCGGCGAGCAGCAGGTGGTGGTTCACGATCACGATGTCGGCATCGTTCGCCGCGCGGCGTGCCGCGACCACGTGGCAACGCGACCATTCGGGGCAACGCTGGCCGAGGCAGTTCTCGCGCGTGGAGGTGATCGCGGCGCGGATCGCACCGGAATCGGCGAGATCCGTGCATTCGGCGAGGTCGCCGTCCCGGGTGACCGCGGCCCAGCGCTCGACCCGCGCGAGTTCGCCGCCCTCGAAGCCCGCGAGCGAACGCTGCGCCGTCGCGGTCATCAGGCGCTGGCGGCACAGGTAGTTGGCGCGCCCCTTCAGGAGGGCGAGCCGCACCGGCCGGCCGATCGCGGCGGCCACGAGGGGCAGGTCCTTCGCGTAGAGCTGGTCCTGCAGCGTGCGCGTGCCGGTCGAGACGATCACGCGGCGCCCCGAGAGCAGCGCGGGCACGAGATAGGCAAAGGTCTTGCCGGTGCCGGTACCCGCCTCCACGAGCAATGAATGGCGCTGCTCGATGGCGTCGGCCACGCGCGCGGCCATGCGCTGCTGCGAGCGCCGCGGCGCATAGCCGGGCAACGCGCGGGCCAGCGGGCCGCCGGCCGCGAAAACTTCCTCGACGTCGGACATGGCGGTCACGCTAGCGTCGAGGCCCCGCCCTGTCGAGGCGCAAATGGCGCAGGGTCGCGCGCGTTCACTCACCGATGCCCGTCACCCAGGTCGGCACATTGAAATGTTGCATTGCACCATACGAGCTCATCGGCGGGCCACCAGGACGAGGTTGATATAATGAAAGGCTGACCAGCATGAGGTATCGGGATGGCAACAGCGCCTCGGACATTCACACCGCTGCCGCAACTTTCACCGGCCGTGGCCGACTGGGTGGCGAGCGTCGCCGGCCTGACGAGCCCCGCCCGCATTCACTGGTGCGACGGATCACCCGAGGAAATCCGCCACCTGCGCAGTGAGCTCGTCGCCGCGGGCGAACTGCATCCGCTCGACCCCGCCCGCTTCCCCGGCTGCGACCTCTATCGCTCGCACCCGAGCGACGTGGCGCGCGTCGAGAAGGTCACATTCATCTGCACGACGAAGCAGGAAGACGCCGGCCCGAACAACCTGTGGCTCGCGCCCGCGGAGGGCCACGCGCGCATGCGCGCGCTGTTCAGCGGCTGCATGCGGGGCCGCACGCTCTACGTCGTGCCCTACTGCATGGGGCCGATCGATTCGCCGCTCGCGCGCTGCGGCGTCGAGATCACCGACAGCGCCTACGTGGTCCTCAACATGGCGATCATGACGCGCATGGGCCGCCCGGCGCTCGAGCGCATCGCCGGTGGCGAAACCTTCGTGCGCGGCCTGCATTCCACCGGCGAGCTCGACCCGAATCGACGCTACATCATGCATTTCCCCGAGGAGCTCGCCATCGAGAGCTTCGGCTCGGGCTACGGCGGCAACGCGCTGCTCGGCAAGAAGTGCCATGCCCTGCGCATCGCGAGCTGGCAGGCGCGCCGGGAAGGCTGGCTCGCCGAGCACATGCTGATCGTCGGGCTCGAGAGCCCGGCCGGCGAGCAGCACTACATCGCCGCCGCCTTCCCGTCGGCCTGCGGCAAGACGAACCTCGCGATGCTGATCCCGCCCGACTCCCTGAAGGGCTGGAAAGTCACGACCATCGGCGACGACATCGCCTGGCTGCATCCGGGCCCCGACGGCCGGCTTTGGGCGATCAACCCGGAGGCGGGCTACTTCGGCGTCGTGCCGGGCACGAACCCGAGCACCAACCGCAACGCCTACGAAATGATCCGCCGTGACACGCTCTTCACGAACGTCGCGGTGACCGCCGACAACCAGCCCTGGTGGGAAGGCCTCGAAACGGGCGCCCCCGCCATCGACTGGCAGAATCGCCCCTACGACCCGATAAACGGTGCGGCCGCGCATCCCAATTCGCGCTTCACCGTCGCCGCGACCCGCAACCCCGCCTACTCGCCGCATGCGGAAGATCCGCAGGGCGTGCCGATTTCGGCGATCGTGTTCGGCGGGCGGCGCCGCAGCGTTGCGCCGCTCGTCTATGAAGCGCGCGACTTCACGCACGGCGTGTTGCTCGGCGCCGGGATGGCGTCCGAACAGACAGCCGCGGCCGAAGGCAAGGTGGGCGTGGTCCGCCGCGACCCGATGGCGATGAAGCCCTTTTGCGGTTACAACTTCGCCGACTACTTCGGCCACTGGATCGGCGTCGGCGCCAGGCTCGCGCGCCCGCCGCGCGTCTACCACGTCAACTGGTTCCGGCGCGACGCGGACGGCAAGTTCCTGTGGCCCGGGTTCGGCGACAACCTGCGCGTACTCGCCTGGATGCTCGATCGCTGCAATGGCCGCGGCGGCGCAGCTGAAACGCCGATCGGCTTCGTGCCACGCGCGGGCGACCTCAATCTCGCCGGCCTCGAACTTGCGCCCGCCGCGCTCGACGCGCTGCTGGCGGTCGATGCCGCGGAGTGGCGCAAGGAAGCCGCCGACATCCGCAGCTACCTCGGGGAATACGGCGCGCGGATGCCTGCCGCGCTGCTGGCGGAGCTCGGCAAGCTGGAAAAAGGGCTCGGCGCCTAGGCTTCTTCGCAGGAAAAGCGGATCGTGCCCGGCGCGCCGGGCTCGGGCGTGCGGCCGAGGCCGATCAGGCCCTCGCCCTTGATCTGCATGCTGTCGCGGCGGACGAAGGCCTCCTCGCCGCCCGCGCTCTGCACGAAGGTGCCGTTCGTGCTCTGGTCGATCAGCACGAACTTGCCGCGGTTCACCTCGATGCGCGCGTGCAGGCGCGAGATGAGGTTGCCGCGCACGACGAGGTCGTTGTCTTCCGCGCGGCCGAGCGAGGCATGCGGCCGGCGCTCGTCGAGCACGTATTCCTGCTCCTGCGTGCGCAGCCGCAAGCGCACGGCGCGGCGCGCCTCCCTGCCCGCGAGCGCGATCGCCGGGATCATGCTGGTGACATCGTCGGTCTGCCACAGCACCTCGAACAACGTGACCTCGTTGCCCTGGCCCTTGAGCGTCGCGATGTCGATCTGGCGCACCGAGGCGCGCCATTCCGGAGCGAGCTGCTCGACGGTCGCGGCAGTCGTCATGATCTGGCCGGCCTTTGCCTGGCTCGTCATGCGGTTCGCAGTGTGCACCGTGGCGCCGAAGACATCGCGGTTCTCGAGCACCACAGGGCCGAAATGGCAGCCGATGCGGATCGCGACCGGATGGCTGTCGCCCTTCAACTGGGCATTGACCGAGATCTGCTGCTGCATCTGGGCCGCGGCATTCAGCGCCTCGTCGGCCGACGGGAAGGTCGACATGACCTCGTCACCCATGGTCTTGATCACAGTGCCATTGTGCCGCTCGGTGGCGGTGCGCATCACGTCGATGCAGGTGGCGATGACCTCGCGGGCGCGCACGTCGCCGAGCTCCTCGAACAGGCGCGTGGAGCCGACGACGTCGGCGAACAGAATGGCGAGCTCGATATCCTTGCCCATGCCGGTTTCTTATGCGGGCTTGCCGGCATTATAGCAAGCGTTTTCCGCCCTTTGGGCCGCGGCGAGGAACAGCGCCGCCCCGGCACCGGCCGCGCGCGCACCCTCGCTCAGCGTGCGGCGGAACTCGCGCGCGCCCGGCTCGCGTGCATAGAGCCCGAGCGCATGGCGCGCTATGGCACTCAGTCGTCCCCCCTTGGTGAGCTCCTGCTCCGCGTAGCCCGCCATGCGCCGGGCCTGCTCCATGCGCGCCGGCGGCGCCCATTCATCGCCCGGCCATGCAAGCCGGTGCAACTCGGCAAGCACCTGCGGACGATGGTAGGCCTCGCGCCCGAGCATCACGCCATCGCACCACGCAAGCTCTCGCGCCGCCGAGTCGGCGGTGCGCAGGCCGCCGTTCAGGATCATCGGCACCTGCGGCAATTCCATCCGCAGGCGGCGCACGATATCGAAGCGCAGTGGCGGCACCTCGCGATTATCCTTGGGCGACAGCCCGCCGAGCACGGCCTTGCGCGCGTGCACGACCAGCGCCGTGGCGCCGGCGGCGACGACGGTGCGCGCGAAAACGAGTAGTCGCTCGAAATCCTCCTCGCTGAACTCCGCGGTGGCTGCGGCGACGGCGGCCCGGCGGCCCGCCTCGACGACGCCGATGCGCAGCTTCACCGTGACGGGAATGCGCACCGCTGCGACCATCGCCGCCACGCAACCCGCCACCAGCCCGGGCCGCGCCATCAGGCAGGCGCCGAAGGCTCCCGCGCTCACGCGATCGCTCGGGCAGCCGCAGTTGAGGTTCACCTCGTCGTAACCCGCCTCCTCGCCGATGCGCGCCGCCGCGGCGAGCTGCTCGGGGTCACTGCCGCCGAGCTGCAGCGCGAGCGGGTGCTCGTCCGGGTGAAAGCCGATCAGCCTCTGCCGGTCACCGCGCAGCACCGCCGCCGCCGTGACCATCTCGGTGTAGAGCAGCACGCGCGGCGAGAAGCCGCGCAGGAAGTAGCGGCAGTGCCGGTCGGTCCAGTCCATCATCGGGGCGACGGAGACGCGGCGGTCGATTGACTTGCTGTGTACTCCGAAGGTCATGCCAGTTCTCGTTTTCGTTGTGCGCTCGCGCCGTGTCCACAGCATTCCTGCCAGTTGGGAGGATTCTATCGTTGATCCGGGGACACTCGCGTGGAGCAGTTCGCGAAGGGCGCTCGCTGCGCAGCCCCGCCGAGATTATCGCTCATGGAGTCCAACCGCGGTCGCAGTACATCATCGGCATGTGCTTCCTCGCATCGAAGCTCGAAAGACGGAGGATCCGCTCGTCACCGAATCCATGCGGGTTGCCGGACCGGCCGCTCGCAGCCTGCGCATCGTCAGCGGGGCAAGCTTCGAGCGGCCCCGATCGGCTAGGATCACGGGCATGACAGCGAAAGCGAACCTGCGCGTCGGTATCGGCGGCCTCGGCGCGATCGGCTTGGCGGCGGCTCAGGCGCTCGATGCGGGACTGCCGGGACTCGAGCTGCGTGCGGTGGCCGCGCGCGACGGCGAGCGGACGCGGCAGCGCGCCGCGTCACTGCGCTCGCGTCCCGCGGTCACGACCCTCGCGGGGCTCGCGGCAGCCTGCGAGGTCGTCGTCGAATGCGCCCCGGCCGCGGTGTATGACGAGATCGCGTGGCCCGCGATCGAGGCAGGACGGATTTTCGTGACCATGAGCTCGGGTGCCCTGCTGACGCGCACCGGGCTTGTCGAGCGGGCGCGGTCCACGGGTGCACGCATCATCGTGCCGTCCGGCGGCATCCTTGGCCTCGATGCCTTGAAGGCCGCCGCGGAAGGCGAGATCGAGTCGGTCACGCTGGTCACGCACAAGCCGCCGCGCAGCCTCGCCGGCGCGCCCTGGCTGGTCGAGCACGGCATTTCAGTGGACGGCCTCGACGCCGCGCGGCTCGTCTTTTCCGGCAATGCGCGTGAGGCAGCGGCGGCCTTTCCCGCCAACGCCAATGTCGCGGCAACCCTGAGCCTCGCGGGCATCGGCGCGGAGCGCACGCGGGTCGAGATCTGGGCCGACCCGGCCGCCCACCGCAACATGCAGTTCGTGCGCGTGCAGTCCGCCGCGGCGGATTTCGAGGTGACGCTCGCCTCCCATCCCCTGCCCGACAATCCGCGCACCGGCAGCCTCACTCCGAAGAGCCTGGTCGCGACGCTGCGTGCACTCACGTCGCACTGTACGGTGGGCACGCTCTGAGGAGCGGCGTCAGAAAGCCAGCGCGGCGCCCACCGTGCGAGGATCGGCCGCCGCGGCGAGCAGGCCGCGCTCAGGATCGTCCGCGATGATCTGCATCGCCGAGTGCAGGCCCCAGCGACCGATGACCTGACAGCTCTGCGACGAGGACCGCAACAGGTCGATTTCCGCCGCCTCGAATCCTTCCTCGAGCACAAGCGAGCCGGCTGCATCGGACGCGTCCCAGCGCGGTGCCGCGATGAGCCGGCCGATGTCCGTTTCGCCACCCAGCAGGCGCGCGAGCGTCTGCGCGTTCCAAGGCATCTGGTTCGCTCCTCCCGGGGTCGCGCCCTGCAGGCGCATTGCGCCGGGCCCCGCGACCGACCATGCGTGCAGAGTCGTCGCGGGACGGCGGCCCGCGCGCGGAAAATTCGGGTGGCCCGGCTCGCTGCTGAACCCGCGGCCGGCGCGATTGGCGAGGATGAGGTCGTATTTTTCCACGATCAAACCGCTGCCGAAACGCGGGAATGAATTGGAATGCACGACCGACACCATCGTGCCCTCCCCGTCGACGGCTGACACCATCGATGTACCGCCGGGGTCCGACAGCGAAGCCTTCTGCCAGTCGACCGCGGCGGAGACGGGCGCATGCACGGCGGCGACCGGAACCTGCGTCAGCTCCGTCATCGATTCGAGGGCGCGCAGCAGCGCGGCACCGTGCGTCGGTGCCGGCGTGACGAAGAGCTTGCGCCCGCCGAGGCGGCCGGCGGTGGCCTTGGCCCATTCCGCATGCACCGGGCGCGAGAAATCCTCGCGCGCCAGCACGCCGCCGTGGCGACGCACGCACTCGAGGATCGCCTCACCAACGGCGCCCTCGAGAAAGCCCTCGCGATCCGCGACCAGGGCTTCGAGCGCCGCGGCGAGACCCGGCAGCACCATCACCGTGCCGGGCGCAATGACGCACCCGCCCGGGTAGTAGCGCGTGCCCGCTGCATTGTGGCGCGCGACGAGTTCAGCCGATTCCTCGGCCAGCGACGAACAAATGCGGGACCAGCAGAATCCGCGCCGCGCCATGTCGATCGCGGGCGCGGCCAGTTGCGCGAGCGGCAGGCGACCGCGAGCGGCAAGGGCGAGGTAGCCCGCGGGTGCACCTGGCACGCCGACCGAACCGGGTCCTGTCGCCTGCATACCGCCGTGAATCGCGAGCTCCGCCAGTCCAGCGGGAGCCCCGCCGATGGCGAGCAGCGCCTGCGGCTCCGCGCAATCGCGCGGCCAGGCGAGCGCCACGAGGTCGCCCGCGAGGCCGCACTTCGGCGGGAGCAGCACCGTTTCGGCGAGCGCCGCGGCGAGCACGGCATCGTAGGCGTTGCCGCCGGCACGCAAGGCTTCGGCGCCGACCAGCGCCGCGGCCGGCGCGGCCGCCGCCACCGCGCCGCGCGGACCGCGCACCTGGCACTGCTCGGCCATGACCGGGACTGCGCCGGACAGGCGCCAGCTGCTGCCTGTCATGTTCAGAATACTGCAACCGCGAAGAAGGTCGAGGCAACCAGCCCCGTGACGACCGGCACCAGCATGACCCGCACGGCGTCCTGCACCGGCACGCGCGCGAAACAGGCGATCGCGATCAGCGACGACCACGGGATCAGCGTACCGCCGCCGGTCCACACCGAACCCATCTGGCCGATCGCCGCGAGCGTCGCGGCATCGGCGCCCGACACCGGGGCGAGGGCACCCGAGAGCGCGCCGGTAAGCGGCAGACCGGCGAAGCCCGAGCCATCGACGCCCGTGATCATGCCCACGAGCAGCACGCCGAAGGCGACCGGATACTCACTCGAGGGAATCCAGGCCTGCGCGCTGTGCACGAGTTCGAACAGCAGGCTCGGCGCGCGCTCGATCGGCACCCCGAGGATGCCCGCAGCGGTCTCGCTCGCACCGAGGAAGAAAAAGCCGGCAATCGGCAACACTGATCCCATCGCCCTGAAAGCGAACACGAAGCCCTCGGTCACATGGTCGGCACTCGCATCGAGCATGCGGTGCGGGCCGTGCATCGCGAGCGTGGCACAGATCATCAGCAGGCTCGCCATGCCGCCGACGAGCGAGGCGGCGGCTCCTCCCTTGATGGACGGCAGGCCCGGCATGAACATCGGCAGCACCATCAGGGCAACGACCACGAGGAAGGCGAGCGGGGTCAGCACGGCGAACAGGCGCGACCACTTGACGCGGGAACGCTCGAGGTCATGCAACTCGCGCTCGACATCGGCCTCGGTCAGCAGCAGGTGGTCGCGGCTCGTGCCGCGCGCGATCTCCGGCTTGTGCATGGTGCCGGCATCGGCGAACTCGGCGGACTTGCCGTTGGTGGCACGTTTCTGCCACTCGGCGAGCAGCCGCTCGTCCGGCGCCGTGAATCCCTTGCGCAACGACAGGTAGACGAGCGACAGCGCGATCACGCCCGTGACAAGCGACAGTGCGAGCGCACGATCCGCCACCACCGACGCCAGTGCGCCCGAGGCCTTGGCGCTGATGCCCGGCGCCACGCCCACGATGTAGTCCGAGGACAGCGCCATGCCCTGCCCTGCGATGGCCATGACCGCGGCGCCCGCGAGCGGCGGCAGGCCCGCAGCGATCGCCGCTGGCAGCAGCACGGCCGACACGAGCGGCACGGCGGGCGTCGGCCAGAAAAACAGCGAGACCGCGTAGGTCGCGAACGCCAGCACGAGGAAGGAAACATGGCCGTTTTTCATGACGAGGCGGAAAGGCTCGACCATGCGCACGTCGGACCGCAGGTCCTTCAGCGAATTGAGCAGCGCCGTGACCAGCGCGATCACGAGGAAGATATTGAACAATTCCTTCGCGGCGATGAAGCTCGCGTTGAAGATGCTGCCGAGCGCGGCGATCGGACTTCCGCTGAAGGCGAACACGACAAGGAAGGTCGAGATGATCGAGGGCACCACGACGTTGGCGCGCAGGACCATCGTGAAGACGATGACCAGTACGCCTGCCAGATACATCCAGTGCGCCGCCGTAAGACCCGAAGTCGCGCCCATAGCCCCCCTTGTCCGGCCTCGATGTACCCCGCAGGGCCGTCGTGCATACAGTATACTGAATGCACGCGAAATCAAGCGAGCCTTCCACGTCGGTATACTGTGCCGATGCCGATGAAAGCCGAATTCGACGACTGGAACGACAGCTGGTCGAACATCGGCGCGACCCACCAGTCGTTGCATTACGCGGTGACGAAGTCCTTGCGCGAGGCCATCCTCAAGGGCCGCTTCAAGCCGGGCGAGCGACTCACGGAATCGAACCTTGCGGACATCTTCAGGGTGTCGCGCAATCCGATTCGCGAGGCGCTGCGCGCCCTGCAGGTCGAGGGCCTCATCGAGGTCAATCCGCGCCGCGGCGCGCGCGTGCGCCTCGTGTCGGACGCCGAAGCGCAGGAAGTCATCGAACTGCGCGCGGAACTCGAGGGCATCAATGCCCGCAATGCCGCGCGGCGCTGCGACGGGCCTACGCGCGAAGTGCTGCAGCGACTGTACGTCGAGGGCAACGAGGCGGCCGGGGCGGCGGCGCGGGAGCGCCTGCTGCGCATCAACGACCGCTTCCACGAACTGCTCGCCGACGCGGGCCAGAACCGTTACCTCGCCGACTACGTGAAGTCGTTGCGCGAGCGCACGATGTGGTTGTTCGCCTTGGCGCAAATGGACCGCGCCATGGAGTCCTGGCAGGAACACGCCGCCATCCTCCAGGCCGTGGTCACCGGCGATGCCGAGCTCGCGGCGCTGCTCGCCTCGCGCCACGTGCGCAAGGTCGGCGAGCAGGTGCGCTCGGGCATCAACGCGGCCGGGGAACCCGTCGACGAAACCTGAGCCACGCGAGCCCGCCTTGCAGGCCCGCCCGAGTGTGTGTATACAGTATACCCAAGTGACCGCGGGGGACGCCGATCGATGATCAACAAGAATGTATTGAGCCTCACCGACGCCGAGCTGCTGCTCGATGCCGCGCAGCGCAAGTCCGAGGAACTCGGCGGCATGCACGTCATCTGCATCGCCGACGACGCGGGCTATCCCATCGCGCTGCGCCGCCTTGACAAGGGCAAGGTGACAAGCGTGCAGATCGCCGAGAACAAGGCGTTCACGGCGGCCGCGCACCGGCGGGTCACGCACACCTTCACCAATACGTTCCCCGGCGAGGAGGCGTGGGGCATCTTCACCCAGCACGGCGGGCGCATCACGGTGTTCGTGGGCGGCTATCCGATCTTCGTTGACGGCAAGGTCGTCGGCGGCATCGGCGTGTCCGGCGGCAATGGCGAGCAGGACATCGCGGTCTGCGAAGCGGCGATCGCCGCGTTCGCCGAGCACATGAAGAAGACCGGCGGCGGCACCGTCACCATTCCCGACGCAGCGCGCAAGGCATGAGCGCACCGCTCAACTACATCGGCGGCCGCTGGCAGGCGGCGCTCGATGGCGGCAGCTTCGAACGCCGCAACCCGGCCGACCCTTCAGACCTGATCGGCGCCTTCCCTGCCTCCAAGGCCGCCGACGCACTTGCCGCGATCGAGGGCGTCGACGGGGCGCGGCGCGCCTGGGCCGCGACCGACGCGGAGCAGCGCCAGCGGGTACTCGAGCGCACGGCGGACCTGATCCTCGCGCGGCTCGATGCGCTCGCCCGCGAGTTGACACGCGAAGAAGGCAAGGTGCTCGCGTCGGCCACCCAGGAATGGCGCCGCACGGCGGCCAACTTCCGGCTGTACGCCAGCGAGGCGCATCGCACGCTCGGCGAGACCTTCGCCAACAGCGGCGCCGGAGTCACTTATTCGGTGCGCGAGCCCGTGGGCATCGTGCTCGCCATCACGCCGTGGAATTTCCCGGTGTCGATTCCCTCGCGCAAGATCGGGCCAGCGCTCGCCACCGGCAATGGCGTCATCTACAAGCCCTCGGAGCTCACGCCGCTCGCCGGCCAGCGAATGGTCGAACTGCTGCTCGAAGCCGGCCTGCCGCCGGGCGTGATCGCGCTCGTGCAAGGGTATGGCGCCGACGTCGGCGACACGCTGGTCGGATCGGCCAAAGTGGGCGCCGTCACCTTCACGGGTTCCTATCCGACGGGTCGCCGCATCCACCAGGCCGCCGGCCCCGACAAGCGCCTGCAACTCGAGATGGGCGGCAAGAATCCGTGCGTGGTGCTCGCGGACGCCGACCCGGCCCGCGCCGCGCAGATCGCGGCCCAGGGCGCCTTCTCGCTCACCGGCCAGGCCTGCACCGCGACGAGCCGCGTGCTGGTGGTCGGCGACATCTACGACGCCGTCGTGCGCGAGATCGTGGCGCGCGCCCGCGCCTACCGGCTCGGCAACGGCCTCGATCCGCAGGTGACCATGGGGCCCCTCGCGAGCGAGGCGCAGCAGCGCAAGGTCGAGGACATGATCGCAGCCGGCAAGGCCGAAGGCCTGCGCGTCGCCTGCGGCGCGCAGGACCTCGACTCGCCGTTGCCGCCGCAAGGCCATTTCGTGGCCCCGACCGTGTTCGTCGACGTGCCGCCCTCCTCGCGCCTGTCGCGCGAGGAAATCTTCGGCCCGGTCGTGTGCGTGTCGCGCGCGGCGAGCTACGAGGAGGCGATCGCGCAGGCGAACGCCGTGGACTACGGGCTCGCCGCCTCGATCGTCACGCGCGACATGGGCCGCGCGCTCGCCTTCGCCGCGGACATCGACGCCGGCATCGTCAAGGTCAACAGCGCCACCGGCGGCGTCGCGCTCAACGCGCCGTTCGGCGGTTTCAAGCATTCGAGCAACCAGACCAACAAGGAACAGGCGGGCCACGGCGTGATGGATTTCTACACGCGCACCAAGTCCGTCTACCTCGCGACCTGACGGAAACCATCATCATCACCGAATACCTGACTTTGGCCGCCGCCATGCTGTCGACGGGGCTCGTCGGCGGCATCGTCGCGGGGCTCCTCGGGGTCGGCGGCGGCATCGTGATCGTGCCGGTGCTCGAGGTCGCGCTGTCGATCCTCAAGATCGATCCTGCGATCCGCATGCACGTCGCCGTCGCGACCTCGCAGGCGACGATCGTGCTGACCTCGATCTCGTCCGCCCGCGCGCACCACAAGCGCGACGCGGTCAACCTGCCGCTCGTCAGGCGCTGGGCGCCCTACCTGTTCTTCGGCGCGCTGGTCGGAGTGGTCGTCGCCGACCACGTGCACGGCGACGTACTGTCGATGGTGTTCGCCGTGGTCGCGTTGCTGGTCGCGGTGAAGATGATGCTGCCACTCGACAACCACCCACTCGCCCAGCAGGTGCCGGGCGGCATCGCAACGCCGCTCCTGCCCGGCTCGATCGGCGTGCTGTCGAGCATGATGGGCATCGGCGGCGGCACCCTGAGCGTGCCGATCATGACCCTGCTCAACGAACCCATCCATCGCGCGGTGGGCACCGCGTCGCTGTTCGGCCTCGCCATCAGCATTCCGGCGACGGTGGGCTTCATCGTGGCCGGCTGGAGCCACCCTTCCCTGCCGCCGGGCAACCTCGGCTTCGTCAACCTGCTCGGCTTTGCCCTGATTGCGCCGGCCACCATGCTGACCGCACCGCTCGGCGCGCGCCTCGCGCACTGGCTGCCGCGCCGGCACCTGAGCCTGGTGTTCGGCGGCTTCCTGTTCATCGTGGCCGCGCGGATGTTCTATTCGGCGTTCAAGTAGCGCGTCAATGGAAGCCGATCACGGCCCCGCCGTCGACCCGCACGACGGTGCCGGTGACGAAGCTGGCCCGCGGGCTCGCGAGGAAGGTGACGACATCGGCGAGCTCCTCCGCCCGGCCGAGCCGGCCGACGGGGATGCCGGCGAGATGTTCCTCCGCGACCGCGTCCCCGCTCGCGCCGCGATCCTTCGCCAGCCAGTCACGGAAACGATGGTAGGCCGGCGTGTCGAACTGCCCCGGCACGATCACGTTGACGAGCACCCGCGGCGCGAGCTCGAGCGCGAGCGAGCGCGCGGCCGCCGCGACGCCGCTGCGGAAAACCGATGACAAGGCGAGATCGGGCGAAGCCTCGACCACGGAACGCGCGGTAATGAACAGCATCCGGCCCGCTTGCGACTGTTGCAGCCAGGGCGTCGACGCCGCCGCGGCATCGAGCGCGGGGCGCAGCATCGACTCCCATGCGCGCTCACGCGCCTGCGGACTCGAACGGCCGATCGGCCCCGGCGTACCACCCCCGGTATTGATGATCGCGATATCGAGGCCGCCGAGTGCCTGCGCGGCCTCGTTCACCATGCGCTGCGCCTCGTCGCGCACAGCCAGGTCGCCGCGGACCCATCCCGCCGCGTGCATGGCCTCGCCTGCCGCGCGCAGCCGCGCCTCGTCGCGGCCCGCGATGATCACACGGGCGCCCTCGGCCGCGAGCTGCGCGGCGATCGCCCGGCCGAGTCCGGAACTCGAGCCGAGCACCAGGGCGCGCTTGCCGGCGAGCTGCAGGTCCATCGTCAGTCGATCGCGACGTAGATATGGCCGTCGATCTCGCGCACCGGATAGGTCTTCACCGCGCGCGAGGCGGGCGGGTTGATGGGTTCGCCGCTCGCGAGGTCGAAGATCGACCCGTGGCACAGGCAAGTGAGACCGCCCTGCTCCACCTTGCCCGACGACAAGTGGCAGGCCAGGTGCGTGCACAGGTTGTGCACGGCGTAGGCCGTGCCGTTGAGGCGCGCAATGGCCACTTCGGTGCCCTGCACGACGAAGCGGCGCACGCTGCCCTCGCGCACCTGGCCGCTGCGCGCCGCGCGGGTGAAGCTTCCCTCGCGCTCCGCGGCCTCGATGGCCGCGGCTTCCTCGTTCGGCTCCTCCTTCTCTTCGAGCAACGCGCCGAGGTCTGCGGCATCGTCGCGCAGCACGCGCGGCTCGATGGTTGCCTTGGCCGCCAGCAGCGACTTGACGACCATGATGTCGCCGCCGCGGTTCATGCCGAAGGCGCCGGCGATGCGCCCGCCCTGCAGGTAGAACGCAACGAAGTCCCGCTGGTCGAGCGAGCCGCGCACCACGACCTCGTCCCATGAGTCCGCATGGCCAGCGTACTGGAAGCTGTGTTCGTACTGGTCCGACCAGAACCAGTGCGGGTCCTCGTAGCGCGTGCGCACGCCCATCATGTTGAGGCCGGCGGCCGCGCCCTGGCGCGAGGCATTGTCGAAATGCTCGACACGCATGCGCTTGTCGTAGAGCGGGTGGTAATGGTTGGCGACGTCGCCCGCGGCGTAGATGCCCGGCGCCGTCGTGCGGCAGAACTCGTCGACACGGATGCCGTTGCCGACCGTGATCTCGCTTGCCTTGGCGATCGCGTCGTTCGGCACAATGCCGATGCCGATCACGACAACGTCGCCCTCGAAGGTCTCGCCGTCGCGCGCGCGCACGACCACGCCGGCGGCCGTCTCCGTGATCGACTCGACGGCCACGCCACAGCGCAGCCGCACGCCGTTCTCCACATGGATCGCGCCGCAGACCGCGCCGATCGCGGCGCCGAGCACTCGCTCGAGCGGCGCGAGCATCGCCTCGAGCAGCGTCACGTCGGCGCCCGCCGCGCGTGCCGATGCCGCGATCTCGGAGCCGATGAAGCCGCCACCGACGATGACGAGGTGACGCCCGGGCCGCAGGTACTCGCGCAACCGCCCGGCATCCGCGAGGGTGCGCAGGTAGAGGATCCGCTCGCCGCTCACGTCCGGGAAGCGCCGCGGCGTGCCGCCCGTCGCTATGAGCACGGCATCCGAGGCGAGCTTGCGCCCGTCTTCGAGCACGACGTCGAGGTTCGACTTGTCGATGCGCAGCGCACGCGCGCCGAGCTCGAGCGTGACATCGTGCTCGGCGTACCAGGCGGGCGGCACCGACCAGAGTTCCTGCGGATCCGCCGTGCCTTGCAGGAACTCCTTCGACAGCGGCGGCCGCTGGTAAGGCGCGTGCGGCTCATCGCCCACGATCGTGATGCGCCCGTCGTAGCCCTGGCGGCGCAGTGCGCGCGCGGCCGATGCGGATGTCTGGCCGGCCCCGATCAGCACCATCTGGCGGGCCACGGTCAGCCCGCCTCGCAGAAGCGTTCGTGCGCCGCCGGTTCGGCGTCACGCACTTGCGGGTCGAGCCGTACATAGACGGCCTCGTCCTCGACCTTGACGGGATAGACCGGCTGGCACTTCGCCCACTGGTCGGTCCAGCCGGTCTTCAGGTCGAAGGCCCACTGGTGGCCCGGGCAGATGACCTTGCCCTTGAACACGAGGCCTCGCGACAGGCGGCTCTGCTTGTGGATGCAGATGTCGCGCAGCGCGTAGACTCCGCCGTCGATGTAGAACAGCGCGATCTCGTGGTCCGCGACCGTCACCTTGAGCTTCTTGCGTTCCCGCAGCGGCCCGAGCTCCGTGGCCTTGACCCAGTCGGTCATGGCCCGGCTAGACGGAGCCGACCGCGGCGAGTTCGGAGTCGGCGTGCTTGAAATCCTTCACGTAGTAGTCGTACAGGGCCTTCGTGTAGGAGAAGCGCATGTCCGCGGCGTCGCGCACGGCCTCGAGGCACAGTTCCTGCAGCTCGGGCGTGTCGGCATGCCGCAGCACGATCTCGTAGCCGCGCTCGCCGTGCACTTCATCCGAGGTGATATGCAGCTCGAAGAACTCCGCCTCGTCCTCCGTGAAGCCGTACTTCTCGAGCAGCGGCGGATACTGGCGGCGGTAGATGTCCGGCACCTGCGACTCGAGGCCGACGACCAGCGCGGCGGTCGCGGCGACCCAGTTGCCGCGCATCGCCGTGGCGTAGCACCAGCCCTGCAGGCCGCGGGTCACGGGATTCATGTTGCGCGGGTCCTGCACGCGTTCGCGCGTGGTGCCGCAAGCTTCCGCGAAACGGATCAGCAGGTCGGTGTGGCGGATGTCGGCCAGCTCTTCCTCGTACATGTTCTGCAGCAGGAAGTCCTTCGCCTCCGTGGCGTGGTCCGGGGCATTGGCGTAGATGTAGCCGAGGTAATCGGCGAACGGCCCCACGTAATGGAAGTGGTTCTCGGCCCAGCGCGCGAAGTGCTCGCGCTGCAGCTTGCCGCTCGACCAGGCGACGCTGAACGAGGCGTCCTTGGCCTCGCGCCCCTGCATCGCTTCCTTGAGAGCAGCCCGAAATTGAGTCTTGTCAAGCAATTTGGCCATGGCGCAACCTCCGGATGTCGTCCAAAGCGTATACTGCGGACAAAATGCCGTCAACGGGCTTTCGTGTCAGGATTCGAGTCATGCAGTCAATCCAGCTCCGCCCGGTCAAGGCCAACCCAGGCCTGACCGACAAGGTCTACGTCGCGCTGCGCGACGCGATCTCCCGCATGGACATCTATCGCGGCGACGAACCGCCGAAGCTCGACGAGCGCTATCTCGCCGAAAGCCTCGGAGTCAGCCGCACGCCGGTGCGCGAGGCCCTCTCCCGCCTCGAGCAGGAAGGGCTCGTCATGTCGATCCCGCGGCGTGGCGCCTTCGTGGTGCGCAAGACCAAGCGCGAAATCATCGAGGTCATCCAGGTCTGGGCGGCGCTCGAGGGCATGGCGGCGCGGCTTGCGACGCGCGTTGCGAGCGACACGGACATCGGCGAATTGCGCAAGCTGTTCGTCACCTTCCAGGACCCGAGCGCACCGCAGGCGCGCATCGACGAGTATTCGGAGACCAACATCCGCTTCCACCAGGCGATCATCGCGCTCAGCGGCAATGAGCTGCTGCAACGCCTCGCCGACGTGCCCCTGCTGCACATGCGGGGCATCCGTGCCAAGACGATCGGCGAGCACGATCGCGCGAGCCGCTCGATCGTCGATCACATGCACATCATCGAGGCGATCGAGGCGCGCGACGCACGCCTCGCTGAGGAACTCGTGCGCGAGCATTCCTTCGGGCTTGCCGAGCACGTCGAGAAGCACGTCGACTATCTCGGCTAAACGCCCGCGAGCAGGGTTTTCCCGATCAGCAGCGTGGCGGAGAGGCCTGACAGGCCGAGCACCGCCTGGCGTGCGCGCCGGTTGCTGATGCGAGGCACCACGCGGCCCGACAGCCAGAAGCCTGCGAGCAGCGGCGGCACGAAGACCGCCGCGGCGAGCCCCTCGGTGGCGCTGAAGCGGCCGAAGTGCGCGAGCACGACCAGGGAAAATGCCGAGCCGAGCACGAAGAAGGCCGCCATCGTCGCGCGGATCGACGCCGCAGCGCCGTGCTGGTAGGCGAGCGCCAGCGGTGGCGCCCCGATCGACGTTAGCGTTCCCATGAAACCGGACGCGAATCCGGCCACAAGAAGGTTGGGTCGCGTCGGTTGCACTCGCCAGCCACTGGCGCTCAGCAGGACGGCGCCGAGCACCAGCGCCCCGAACAGCAGGCTATAGGTCGCTAGCGGCAGGAGGGAAATCGCGAGCCCCGCGACGACGGTGCCCGGCACCCGGCCCACCAGCGCGTACGACAGGCCCCGCACATCGATGGCCTCGCGCTCCCGCCAGGCGATCAACGAGGACACGAGCAGGGCAAGCACCAGCAATGGCCCTGGCACGAGGCGCGGATCGATCAGCAGCAGGATCGGCGCCGCGATCATGCCGAGGCCGAGACCCGTGCTCGCCTGGATCAACGAACCGGTGAAAACCGCGAGGGCACCCAGCAACAGGGCCGGCCAGTGCGCAAGGTCCAGGCTCAGAACCACCGTCCCACCCCCACTTGACATCTACAACATACAGTATACCGTATACACAAAATACAGCTACCAACAGCCATTCAGGACTTGGGGGTCACATGGTTCGCAGGCTGATGCAGCACTCCGCCACGGCAGTGAGGGGATAACAATGTCCAGGGTCGCCACGACGATTTCATCCGCGGTTTGGGTGGTCATGTCCGCCCTCGCCGCCCAAGGGGCGCAAGCCCAGCAGGCCGGCGCGGAGCAGACGCCATCCCTCCAGGAGGTCACGGTCACCGGTACACGACGCCTCGTCGTTTCCCCGACCGACGTCTCCGCTCCGGTCGACGTCATTCCGATCGACAAGCTCACCAAGCAGGGCGACGTGGACATGATCAATGTCCTGCGCAACTCGGTGCCCTCCTTCAACGCCGACGCCAATCCGCTGAGCGGAACGCCGACCTCGATGCGCCCAGTGTCGTTGCGCGGCCTGTCGCCCGACCACGTGCTCGTGCTCGTGAACGGCAAGCGGCGCCATCGCGGCGCCAACGTCGCGACCTTCTCGGGCGGCAAGACCGACGGCTCGCAGGGCCCCGATATCTCCTCCATCCCCACCATCGCCCTGAAGCAGGTGCAGGTGCTGCGCGATGGCGCCGCCGCGCAGTACGGCTCGGACGCGATCGCGGGTGTCATCAACTTCATCCTGAACGACAACCCGGAGGGTGCGAACCTTCAGGCCAAGTACGGCAGCACCTACGCCGGCGACGGCGGTCGCTACCAGCTCGCGGGTTCGGCAGGCATGCCGCTCGGCGAGTCCGGCTACCTGCGCTTCAGCGGCGAGTTCCACGAGCAGGACGAATCGATCCGTGCGATCCAGCGTCCCGATGCGGCGGCGCTGCAGGCGGGGGCCAATCCGCTCGTGGATCCGGATGCGGTGCCGGACCCGGCCACCAACTTCGGCATCCCGAAGATCTCGGACGACCTCAAGCTCTTCATGAATTTCGGCGCCGACATCAACGAGGACGCGCGCTTCTACGGCTTCGGGAACTACTCGCAGCGCACGACCGAGAGCGACTTCTTCTATCGCAACCCGACCGATCGCCAGGGCGTGTTCACGGACGGCGCCGGCAACTTTCTCGTCGGCGACATGACGCCGAACGACGGCCAGAACTGCCAGGGTGGCATCGACTTCGGCGGCACCGGCGTCGTCAACAATCCGATCGCGGTGGGCGCGCCGGACCAGGTCACGCGCATGTCGAGCGTGTTCTCGGACCCGAACTGCTTCAACTTCCTCGAAGTGTTTCCCGGCGGCTACAGCCCGCGCTTCGGCAGCGACGTCACGGACTTCGCGGGCGCCTTCGGCATCCGCGGCAAGTTCGGGCCCGGCATGACCTATGACGTGAGCGCGAGCGCCGGCCGCAGCAAGATCTCGTTCTTCGCCGGCAACGTGCCGAACCCGAGCATGGGCTCGCAGTCGCCCACGTTCTTCGGTCGCGTCGGCGACCGCATCCAGCTCGAGCGCGCGGTCAACGTCGACATGACCTATCCGCTCGCGGTCGCGGCCTTCGCCTCGCCGGTCAATGTCGCCTTCGGCGCCGAGTGGCACGACGAGGAGTTCCAGATCGTCGCGGGCGAACCGGCCTCGTTCGAGTCCGGCGTGCTGGGCTCACAGGGCTTCCTGATCGGCGAAGAGGCCATCCCGGGATTCTCGCCGACGATCGCCGGCACATTCGGCCGGCACAAGTTCTCCGGCTACATCGACATGGAAACCGACGTGACGAAGAAGCTGACGCTCGGCCTCGCGGCCCGGCATGAAGCCTTCTCCGGCACGGTCGGCAGCGAGACGACGTACAAGGCCTCGGGCATGTACCACTTCACGGACTCGTTCGCGATCCGCTCGACCTACGCGACGGGCTTCCACGCGCCGTCGGTCGGCCAGGAGCATTTCTCGACCACGACGACCGAGTTCGACGCCAACGGCGATCTCGTCGAGTCGGGCCAGATCCCGCCGACGAGCCCGACGGCCGCGATCGTCGGCGGCAAGCCGCTCAAGCCCGAGACGTCGAAGAGCGTCGCGGCCGGCCTCGTGTTCGACAACGGCGCGATCACCATCACCCTCGATGCCTACTACATCGAGATGGAAGACCGCATGACCCTCTCGGCGAGCAAGACGCTGACGCCCGCCCAGAAGCAGGCGCTGATCGACGAGGGCTTCCAGTCGGCTGCCGGCTTCAGCTCGTTCCGCTTCTTCACGAACGACTTCGCGTCGGAGACCAAGGGCATCGACCTCGTGGCGTCCATGCCGCTCGGCTTCATCCCGCGCGGCAGCAACGACCTGAACGTCGCGGTCAATTACAACAAGACGAAGGTCACCTCGTTCGACCCGAACGATCCGAACGAGTTGCTCGACCAGGTGCGCGTCACCCAGCTCGAGGACAACTACCCCAACTGGCGCGGCAACGTCGCCTTCACGCATGTCGAGGATGCGTGGCGCGCCCTGCTGCGCGCCAACTACTACGGGCGCTTCACGGAGATGCATGTCAACGGCAACCTGCCGATCCACGCGGAATCGCAGGTTACCGTCGACCTCGAACTGGGCCTGACGCCCTGGGAACGCCTCGAGCTCGCGGTCGGCGCCGAGAACCTCCTCGGTTCCAAGCCGACGCGCAACCCATGGGCATTCATCGTCGGCTCGAAGTACCCGACGACGACGCCCAGCGGCCTCGACAATGGCCTCTGGTACCTCAGGATGAACTACAAGTTCTGACCATCGACTCGGGCGGGCCCGATCGCGGCCCGCCCGGCGCCCGCTGACGCATACTGCGCCCATGGGCGCCTCCTTCGGCTGGGGCTTCTTTGGCGGTTGTGCACTGCTGCTGGGTGCGTGGCTCGCCTGGATGCTGCCCATCGGGCGGCGCACGCTCGGCGCGATCATGGCTTTCGGCTCCGGCGTACTGGTGAGCGCGGTGTCGTTCGAACTCGTCGAGAAGGCGAGTGCCACGACCCACGGCGACTGGGTCATCGCCGTCGGCATGCTGCTCGGCGCATTCACGTTCTTCTGGGGCGACACGTTGATCGATCGCGCCGGCGGCAACAGGCGAGGCAGCGTGCATCCCCAAGGTGCCAACTCGAGCGGCGCCGCCATCCTCCTCGGCACCGTGCTCGACGGCATACCGGAATCGGTGGTCATCGGCCTCGGCCTCGTCTCGGGCGGCGGAGTCAGTGTTGCAATGGTGGCCGCCGTCTTCCTGTCGAACCTGCCCGAGGCGATCGCATCGACCACGGGCCTGCGCGCTTCCGGCTGGCGAGCCAGCCGCCTCTTCGGCCTGTGGCTCGCCGTTGCGGTGATTTCGGGCCTCGCGTCGCTCGCGGGTTTCGCGCTTCTGCGGCAGGCTCCGAGCGAACTCGTCGCCGGTGTGCAGGCCTTTGCGGCGGGTGCGCTCCTCACGATGATCGCGGATTCGATGATGCCTCAGGCGTTCGCGATGAACGGCCGCACGGCCGGCCTCCTGACGACGCTCGGATTCGGCCTCGCCTACGCCATCGGCGCACTGGCGCAATCACCCTGACCGCGGCTTGGCGCTCGTGCTGCCGACACCGCGTCAGTGGGCAGCTTCGCCCATCTGCGACTGGCAGTAGTTCTCGAAACCGACCCGGGCAATGAGGTCGAGCTGCGTCTCGAGATGATCGATGTGTTCTTCCTCGGACTCGAGGATGTCCTCGAAGATCTCCCGCGATATGTAGTCGCCCGCCTTCTCGCAATCGGCGATCGCGGCCTTGAGGTCGCCGCGCCCCGCGACCTCGAGCTTCAGGTCGCATTCGAGGCATTCCCTGACGTCCTCGCCGAGCAGCAGCTTGCCGAGGTCCTGCAGGTTCGGCAGGCCCTCGAGGAAGAGGATGCGCTGGACCAGCCGGTCCGCGTGCTTCATCTCGTCGATGGACTCGTCCTTCTCGTGATGCTCGAGGCGGGCAAGCCCCCAGTTGCCGAACATGCGGGCGTGCAGGAAGTACTGGTTGATCGCCGTCAGCTCGTTCTTCAGCACGACATTGAGGTGCCGGATGATCGTTGCGTCGCCCTTCATGGCCTTGCCCCTGCTATCCGGAGGGAGCGCAGTATGTTGGGCGTTCGGACCGCTCGCCGCAAATCAGCGAGGGGCTTCGCAAATCAGCCCGCCTGGCGCTGCCGGCGATCGAGGAGATGTTCGTCGACGACCTGGCGAGCGGTGTCCTCGCAATGCCCGCAGCAGTTCGCGACCGGCAGCTTGCACTGCACTTCCGCGAGGGAGGCGGCGCCATGGTCCACCGCGGCGCGGATTTGACGGTCCGAAATGGCGTTGCAGATGCAGACGAACATGCGGGATGGCCCTCTGTATGGCCATCCTAGTTGCAAATGCGAATGATTGTCAATAACTATTGCGCTGCCACGATCGAGACGACCACCGCGTCGAGGCCTGCGACCTGCCCGACCACACGGTCGCCGGGGTGCAAGGGACCCACCCCGGCGGGCGTCCCCGTGTAGATGAGGTCGCCCGCTTCGAGCCGGTAGAGGCACGAAAGCTCGGCAACGATCTCCGCGCAATGCCAGGTCATGTCCGACAGGTCGCCGTCCTGGCGCGTTTCGCCGTTGACGCTGAGGCTGATTCGCCCCGCGCGCGGCAGTGACTCCTGCGGCTGCAGCATGCGAATGGGACCGATGGGCGCCGAAGCGTCGAAGGCCTTGCCGGACTCCCAGGGTTTGCCCGCTTCCTTGGCGGCGTTCTGCAGGTCGCGCCGCGTGAGATCGATGCCCACTGCGAGGCCAAATACATGGCGGCGCGCATCGGCCACCGCGATCGCCGACCCCGCGAGCCCGATCGCGAGCACGAGTTCGACCTCGTGGTGCAGGTTGCGCGTGGCGGTTGGATAGGCGATCGCGCTGCCGCTTGCCACGATGGCGTCGGTCGGCTTCTGGAAGAAGAACGGCGGTTCGCGCGCATCGGCGCCCATCTCGCGCGCATGCGCCGCATAGTTGCGGCCGACACAATGGATGCGGCGCACGGGAAACACCGCGTCGCGCTGCGCGACCGGCACTACGACGCGCGGCGCGGCGGGGAATACGGATTCCGTCATCGCCCGATTCTATATGATGGCCGCATCCTCGCCGCGGACCGCCGCCATGCGCATCGCCAAGCCCTTCCTGATCGTCACGACCCCCATCGGGCTTGCGATCGGCCTCTATGAGGGCTGGCGGCTGGCGGGCGGCCTCGTGGTGATCATGGTCGCGATGATTTCGCTGGTCGGGGCCGCCATGCTCGGGGTCGTGCTCACCGTGCGGCGCGAGAAGCGCGCGGACGATGCGGCCCGCGCGGCCGCCGCCAGGCGCGGCGAACCGTGAAGGCACTGCTTGTCCTCGACCTCGCCGGCACCTTCGTCTTCGCCCTCGCCGGCGCCACGGCCGGCGTGCGCCGCCGGCTCGACATCTTCGGCGTGCTGGTGCTGTCGCTCGTGACGGCGACCGCCGGCGGGGTGCTGCGCGACCTGCTGATCGGCGACGTGCCGCCGGCCGCGCTGCGCGACTGGCGCTATCTTGCGGCCGCGATGCTCGCGGGCCTCGTCACTTTCCTCTGGTACCCGACCATCGAGCGCCTGCGCACGCCGGTGCGAATGTTCGATGCCGCGGGACTGGCGCTGTTTGCGGTGGCGGGCGCCGAGAAGTCCCTGGACTTCGGCCTGCACCCGCTGATGGCGGCGCTCCTCGGCATGTTGACCGGCATCGGTGGCGGCATGTTGCGCGACATCCTGCTGGCCGAGGTACCTGCGGTGCTGCGTTCGGACCTCTACGCGGTGGCGGCGCTGCTCGGGGCGGGCGTCGTGGTCTTCGGTGCGGCCTTGGGCTGGCCCTCCCTGCCCTGCGCGCTATTGGGCGCCGTGCTGTGCTTCGCGCTGCGCATGCTCGCGGTCCGCTTCGACTGGCACCTGCCGCGCGCCTGGGCGCACGGCCGGCGCAACCCCTAGGCCGGCAGGACCTGGGCCGACAGGACCGCGGCGATCCCGCTAATGGGCTGCGGCTTGGCGAGGAAGAAGCCCTGGGCGAAATTGACGCCGATCTTCTCGAGCTCCGCGAGCACGGCCGCGCTCTCGACCCGCTCGGCCACGGTCGCGATGCCGAGCGTGCGCCCCACCTGGCTGATCGCCTCCACCATGCTCCGGTCGACGGTGTCCTGCGCCACGTTGGCGATGAACTCGCCGTCGATCTTCAGGAAATCGACCGGCAGCGTCTTCAGGTAACGGAAGGATGACAGGCCGCTGCCGAAGTCGTCGAGCGAGAAGCGGCAGCCGCGTGCGCGCAGCTCCTGCATGAAATACGTGGCGTTCTGCAGGTTCGCGACAGCCGCCGTCTCGGTGATCTCGAAGCACAGGCCGCGCGCGATGTCGTCGTCGTCGATGCGGCCGAGGACGTAGTCGAGGAACCCCTGGTCGTTGAGTGAGTTGCCCGACAGGTTCACGGCAAACAGCGGCGCGGCCTGGCGCAGCTCGCGCAGCAGCTCGACGGTGCGCTGCACGACCCAGCGATCGATCATGCTCATGACGTTGTAGCGCTCGGCCGCGGGTATGAACTGGCTCGGCGGCACGATCTCCCCCGAGTCGTCGCGCAGCCGCACGGTGAGTTCCGAGAACGGCTGCGACACGCGCGAGGCACCGATCGGGCGGATCTCCTGGAAGCACAGCTCGAGCCGGCCCTCGTCGACCGCGCGGGTGACCTGCGCCACCCAGTGCATCTCGCGATGGCGCGTGGCGCTGCCGCCGCCGTCGTACAAGTGGATGCGGTTGCGGCCCTGGTCCTTGGCGGAGTAGCAGGCGATGTCGGCCGCCGAAAGGGCGTTGGCCGCGCTCTCGGTCTCGGCACCGATCTCGACTACGCCGATGCTCGCGCCCACGGAATGGCTCGCCGAGCCCCAGATGAAGCGGTAGTCGCGCACCGCCTGGCGCACGCCCTCGGCGATCACGCCGGCCTGTTCGAGCGAACAGCCCTCGAGCAGCACGCCGAATTCGTCGCCGCCGAGGCGCGCGATCGTGTCCGACGCCCGCACCCGCGTCTGCAGCAGCCCGGTGATGTCGCGGATCAGGCGGTCGCCGGCCGGATGGCCGCAGGTGTCGTTGACGATCTTGAACTGGTCGAGGTCGACGTAAAGGAGCGCATAGCGCGCCCCGTCGCGGCGCGCGCTCTGCACGGCCTCGTGCAGCCGGTTGTCGAACTCGCGGCGGTTGATCAGGCCGGTGAGCGCGTCATGGCTCGCCTGGTAGGCAAGCGCACGCTTCAGGCGCCGCTCCTTGGTGACGTCGTGGAACACGATGACGGCGCCGATGATCTTGCCGACGCGATCGCGGATCGGCGAGGCCGAGTCCTGGATCGCGATCGTCTGCCCGTTGCGGCTCGTCAGCACGCTCTGCTCGCCCGGGCCCACCTGCTCGCCGGTGCGCAGCGCGAGCAGCAGGGGATTCTCGACCGCCGCGCGCGTTGCCTCATGGACCACCGACAGGACGTCGCCGATCGGGCGCCCGCGCGCCTCGTCCGCCGACCAGCCGGTGAGCAGGCCCGCGACCGGGTTCAGGTAATCGATGTTGCCGTTGGCGTCGGTCGAGATCACCGCGTCGCCGATCGACTGCAGCGTGACCTGCGCCCGCTCCTTCTCGGCAAAGACCGCCTGCTCGGCCTGCTTGCGCTCGGTGATGTCGGCGACCGTGCCCTCGTAACCGATGACGTGGCCCGCATCGTCGCGCATGGCGTGCGCGCTCTCGAGCACCACGATCTGCTGGCCGTCGCGCCGGCGCAGGCGGAACTCCGCATTGCGGATCTTGCCCTCGGCCTCGAGCCGCCGGATGAAGTCGGCGCGGTCGGCCGGGAACCAGTAACACATCGAGACGCTCGGCAGCGCGTACAGCTCCTCGGCCGAGGAATAGCCGAGCATGCGCACGAACGCGGGGTTCACCGACAGCAGCCGCCCGTCGCGCGAGCTCTGGTACACGCCCTCCATGGCGTTCTCGAACAGCTGGCGGAACTTCGCCTCGCTCGAGCGCAACGCGGCATCCGCCGCCCGCCGCTCGATTGCGATGCCCGCGAGCTGGGCGGCGTCGGCGAGCAACTGCATCTCGCCGTGGGCTGGCAGCCCGGCCTCGCGCCGGTAGATGCCGAGCGCGCCGACCACCTTGCCGGAGCCCGCCTTGATCGGCATCGACGCGGTCGCGAGGACGCCGCATTCGAGCGCGGCATCGCGGCGCGACTGCCAGAACGGGTCGTTCTCGACGTCCGCCACCAGCACCTGGCGCCCGAGGTAGACGGCCGCGGCGCAGGAGCCGTTGCGGATGTCGATGAGCGAGCCGTCGAGCACCACGCGCAGCCTCGCGGGCAGGCGCGGTGCGACCAGGTATTCGAAGCAGCGGCCGTCGGCCGCGAGCACGCTGATGACGCACAGCTGGTTCTCGCACACCGACTCGACCATGTCCACGATCGACTCGAGCGCCGCCGCGAGCGGCGCGCTCGCCGCGATGTGCTCGAGCACCGCGCGCTCGCCCGCCGCGATGCGCTCGGCGCGCTTGCGCCCCGTGATGTCGGTGATGCTGCCGCGGATGACCTCGCGTTGCGAGTCCGGCAGGCGCACGAGGCGCACTTCGCAGGGGATGTCGTTGCCGAGCGCGTCACGGTGGGTCCACTCGAAGATCTGCGGCACGCCGGCCAGCGCCCGGTCGACGTTGCCGCGGGCGGAGCCCGAGGACGGCAGGCCGTCGGCCTGCACCGGCGGCGAGAGCTGCTCGGGGCCCACCGCGAGCAGTTGCGCGCGGGTCATCTTGAAGAAATGCTCGGCGTTCTGGTTGACGTCGATGAAGCGCATCGACGCGGCGTCGAACACCACGATCACCTCGGGCGCGTGGTCGACGAGGGTGCGGTAACGCCCCTCGCTCTCGCGCAGCGCACGCTCGGATTCGCGCCTCTCGGTCGCGTCGCGCACGCAGACGACGAACAACTCGCGCCGGTTGATGCGCGCGCGGCTCACGGCCATGTCGACCGGGATTGTGCTGCCATCCTTGTGCCGCGCGGCCGACTCGCTCGCGGCGAGGTCGATATGCGTGTCCTCGCTGCTCGCGGCAAGGCGGCGCAGGCCGGCGACCACGCTGTCGTGCTGCTCGGCGAGCGCCGGCATCAGCAGGTCGATGCGCCGGCCGATCACCTCGGTCTGCGAAAAGCCGAAGACGCGCTCGCCGGTCGGATTGAACGACTCGATCGCCCCGTCGCTGTCGACGGTGATGACGACGTCCTTGATGTTGTCGAGGATCAGCTGCAGGTGGCCGCTCGACTGCTCGGTGATCTCGCGCGTGAGCGACCGCGCCTCATCGGACATCAGCTGCATCGAGCGCACGATGCCGCGGCGCTCTTCGTCCACCTGTTCGTAGTAGTCGCTGACGGCCGCGAGCAGCGCGGGCAGGTCGATCTCGCGGCTCTCGCCGCGCCGCAGTTGCTCGACCTGCTGGCGCAGTTGCGGGTGCGCGTCGCGCAGGAACGCATCGACGGCCAGGCCCGGCACGGACCCCGTACGCACGACCGTGGTGGTCGCATCCAGTTCCTTTGTTCTTCGCACGGGGCCAGTATTTGACATAATGTCAATTGCCTTCCATACGAAAAATCATAGGGGGACGCCGCGGGCAGGCCCGTGAACTGCCTCCCGATTTCACATTAATGGGCGGCGGGTCAATGCGCGGCGGGCGCGAGCTCGCGCGGCGTGATGCCCTCGCCCACGATGATCGGGATCGCGAAGGTCCGTGTGAGCGAAGACCGGTCGGTATCGACGAGGGCGACGGCCGACAGCGAGAAAATACCGTCGCGCTCCGGTACGACGGTCACCCGATGCATCAGCGGCACGCCCGGCTCGGCACCCCTTGGGATGCTCATCTCCTGGCCGGCCGTGATCGCAAGGCCGTCCGCGTTCTGCACGATCACGCGGATCGTCGCGGCGGCGTCCGACGGAATCACCGCCAGCTCGATGTCGAGCGGCCGGCCGGGTTCGGGCCTCGACGCCAGCGCGAACTTCAGGTCGACCGCCGCATTGCCCTTGCTGCCCGAAACGGCGGACACCATGTCGGGCGGCAGGGCCGCCTTGCGCGGTGTGCTGGCGCTCGCCGGTGCGGCGGGCGTGGCGGCTTCGGGAGTGCGATCGCAGGCGCCGAGGCAGGCCAGCGCCAGCACCCATCCCAAGTGTCTATAGGACATCCGGAAACCGCCCCCAGCAAGTTGCGCGCACGTTATCACACCGCCAGCAGCGGCGGCTCGTCGATGGCGGCACGCTGCTCGAGCAGGTCGAGGATGTGCCGTTCCCAGTAGCGCCGCTCGCCGAACCACGGGAAGGCGCGCGGAAACGCCGGGTCGTCCCAGCGCTGCGCGAGCCACGCCGCGTAGTGGATCATGCGCAGGGCGCGCAGCGGTTCGACGAGACGCAGTTCGCGGTAATCGAAGTCGGCGAACTCCCCGTAGCCGGCCGCGAGCGCGTCCCAGGCGCGACGCCCATCCACCCCACCGGGCAGCAACATCCACAGGTCCTGCACGGCGGGGCCGGTCATGCAGTCGTCGAGGTCGACAAATACCGGGCCCTGCGCGCCCCAGAGCAGGTTGCCGAGGTGGCAATCGCCGTGCAGGCGCAGGGTCGCGAAGTCGCCGGCCGCGTCCCATTCGCGCTCGACGGCGCCGAGGAGCTCGCCCGTGACCTCCGCATAGCGGGCTTGCAGCTCCGCGGGGACATGGCCGCTTTCGAGCACGGCGGCGCGCGCATCGTGGCCGAGCCGCCCAGGCGTGAGCCGCACGCGCGCGCGGAAACGCCGCACCGCGCCCACCCCGTGCAGCCGGCCGAGCGTGCGGCCGAGCAGCGCGAAATCCGCATCCGTGTCGAGTTCCGCGCCGCGGCCGCCGAGCCAGGGAAAGAGCGCAAAGCGGAACGCGGCGTGGCGCAGGAGCGTCTGGCCATCGACCGCCACCGGCACGGCGACCGCGAGGTCGCGCGCGGCGAGCTCGCGCGCGAATTCGTGCTCCTCGAGAATCTGCTCGTCGGACCAACGCCGCGCCCGGTAGAATTTCGCGACCAGCGGCGCACCCTGCGCGGTGCCGATGCGGTATACGCGGTTCTCGTAGCTGTTCAGGGCGAAGAGTCGTCCATCGACCTCGACGCCGTGCGCGCTCGCGGCATCGAGCACGAGGTCCGGCGTCAGGTTGGCAAACGGAGTTGGGGAAGCATGGGACATCGCGGGATTCTAGTCACCGGCGGCGCCGGTTACATCGGCAGTCACACGGTGCTGCAGCTGCGCGAGCGGGGCGAGCGAGTCGTCGTCCTCGACGACCTGTCGACCGGTTTTCGCGAGGCGGTGCTCGACACGCCGCTCGTCGTCGGCAATGTCGGCGACACCGCGCTCGTCGCGCGGCTGCTGGCCGAGCACGAGGTCGACACCGTGATGCATTTCGCGGCGCATACCATCGTGCCCGAATCCGTCGCGGACCCGCTCAAGTACTACCGCAACAATACCTGCGCGACCCGCTCGCTGCTCGAGTCCTGCGCCCTGGGCGGCGTGCGGCAGTTCGTGTTCTCCTCGACCGCCGCGGTCTATGGCATCCCCGAGGGCGCCTACGCCGACGAGGCGACACCCACCGCGCCGATCAATCCCTATGGCACTTCGAAACTGATGTCCGAATGGATGCTGCGCGACCTCTCGGCCGCCTCGGCGCTGCGCCATGTGTCGCTGCGGTACTTCAACGTGGCGGGCTCCGATCCGCGGGGGCGGATCGGCCAGTCGACGCGCAAGGCCACGCTCCTCGTCAAGGTCGCCTGCGAGGCGGCCGTCGGCAAGCGCCCCCATGTGTCGGTCTACGGCACGGACTACGCGACGGCGGACGGCACGGGCGTGCGCGACTACATCCACGTCGAGGACCTCGCGCGGGCGCACCTCGACGCCCTCGCCTACCTGCGTGCCGGCGGGCCCTCGGAAACCCTCAATTGCGGCTACGGGCACGGCTTCAGCGTGCGCGAGGTGCTCGCGAGCGTCGCGCGGGTGTCGGGCCGCGCGCTCGACGTGCGGGAAGAGCCGCGGCGCGCGGGCGACCCGCCGCAGTTGATCGCACGGGCCGACCGAATCCGCGCCCGCCTCGGCTGGCGCCCGGCGCTCGACGACCTCGACACGATCGTCCGCACCACCCTCGCGTGGGAGCGTCGCCTGGCCGAGACACCCTGGGGCTGATGCGTTCCACTACAATGCCCGGATGCGTTGGGCACGCCCCAAATCCCTCTCCGGACTCATGCTGCTCGGCCTCGCGCTCATCGCGGTGCCGCTGCTCGTGGCCGTGCTGAACGCAGCCGTGCAGATGCGCCAGATCGCCTCGACCAGCGAGAAGCTCGTCGTCGAGAGCGTGCGTGCCACCCGCTCGACGCAGGAGCTGTTCGCGGAGATCGCGGCGGTCGAACGCGGCACGCGCGTCTACCAGGTGCTGCGCGATGCCAAGCTCACCGAATCGATCACCCGCAGCGAGGCGCGCCTGACGACGACGCGGGAGGAACTCGCGCGCCACCTGCGCAGCCCCGAGGCGAAGCAGGCGCTCGCCGAACTTGCCGCGGCCCAGCAGCGGCTGCTCGCGGGCCTCTCGCCGCCCGCGCCGACCGACAGCGACTTCGGCGCGCTGCTCGCGCTCCTCGACGTGATGCAGGATGCCGCCGGGCGCATCGCGGCGACCGGCAATGCCCAGATCGACAGCGAGCTCGCGGAACTGCGCGAACAGACCCGGCGCGCCCAGCGCCGTCTGCTCGTGCAGAGCTCGCTGCTCGTGCCGCTCTCGCTGGTCGCGATCCTCGCCCTCACGCTGTCGATCGGCCGGCCGCTGCGGCAGATCGACCGCGCGATCAGCGAACTCGGTCGTGGCGCGTTCACGCACCCGATCGCGGTCGGCGGACCGCGCGACCTCGAGCGCCTCGGGCACCAGCTCGAGTGGCTGCGCGTGCGCCTGCTCGACCTCGCGCAGGAGCGCAACCGCTTCCTGCGCCACATGTCGCACGAGCTGAAGACGCCGCTCGCCAACATCCGCGAGGGCACCGAGCTGCTGATGGACGGCGCGGTCGGCGAACTCGACGCCGGCCAGCGTGAAGTCACCGCCATCCTGCGCGAGAACGGCATCAAGCTGCAGCGCCTGATCGAGAACCTGCTGTCCTTCAGCGCCTGGCAAAGCCAGAGCGCGAGCCTCGACGTGAGCGAGTTCCGCCTGCGGCCGCTGGTCAAGCAGGTGCTCGAGAACCAGCAGCTGACGCTCCTTTCGCAGCGCGTGCGGCTCGACGTCAAGATCGACGACCTGTCGCTCGCGGCCGATCGCGGCAAGCTGCGCCTGATCCTCGAGAACCTGCTGTCGAACGCGATCAAGTATTCGCCCAAGGGCGGCGCGATCCACCTGCATGCGCGCGCCCACGGCGAGAACTGGCAGCTGGATATCGCCGACAGCGGCGTCGGCATCCCGCCCGAGGAGCGTGCGCGCATCTTCGACGCCTTCTACACCGGCAAGGTGGCCCCCGGCGGCCACGTCAAGGGCACCGGCATCGGGCTCTCCGTCGTGCTCGAATTCGTCAATGCACACGGCGGAATGATCGAGATCGTGGACGGCGAATACCCCGGCGCGCATTTCTGCGTGCGCCTGCCGCAGCGCGCCGCCGCCCTCCCCGCCCCGGAGCAGGCCCATGCGGCGTAGCTCCTGTTGTGCGCGGACCTGCGCCCTGCTCGCCACGGCGACGCTCGCGGCTTGCGGCACACTCGACGGGCTCTCCGGACGATCCACGCCGCCCGAGCCCGCGGTCGACCGGACGCAGACCCAGGCGCTGCTCGTGTCGGGGCACCTCGAGACGCTGCAGCGGCTGCTCGCGAGCGGCCCGGCCGAACAGGCGGAAATCGTCGCGACGGCCAGGCGTGAGTACGACGAAGCGGCGACAGCCAGTCGCCAGCTGCGCTACGCGCTCGTGCTCGCGACGCCGGGCCATGCCTCCACCGACGTGACGGAGGCGCAGCGGCTGCTGCGTGAACTCACCGCGACACCGGAATCGCTCGTGCCAGCCGAACGCGCGCTCGCCCGCCTCGAGCTCTCCCAGCTCGACCGCCAGGCGCTGCTCGCGGCGGAGAACCGCCGCCTGCAGGCCGCGGTCGACCGCGCCGACCGCGAGCGCAATTCGACGGCGAGCCGGCGCCTGCAGGCCGAGCTCGAGGAGAACGCGCGCCTCAGGAAGGCCCTCGAGGACGCACAGAAGAAGCTCGATGCCATCGCGAACATCGAGCGCACCATCACCGAACGCAAGCCCCAGTCCGAAGGACGCACGCCATGAACCAGGCCGCCCGCGCCGACGCCACCGGCAAACGCAAGGCACGCATACTCGTCGTCGACGACGACCCGGGGCTTCTGCGCCTGCTCACCATCCGCCTGCGCGCCGAGAACTACGACGTCGAGGCCGTGGAGAACGGGGTGGCCGCGGTCGCCGCCGCGAGCCGCTTCCGGCCCGACCTCGTGATCAGCGACCTGCGCATGGACCAGATGGACGGCATTGGCCTCCTGAAGGAATTGCAAAGCCGCTGGCCGGGGCTCAAGGTCATCCTGCTGACCGCGCACGGCACGATCCCGGACGCGGTGCAGGCGACCCAGATGGGCGCGTTCGGCTTCCTGACCAAGCCCGTCGACAAGCAGGAGCTGCTCGACCACGTGCAGAAGGCGCTGCGCATTTCGGGCTTCGCCGGCTCGGACGAGGACTGGCGCGCGGACATCGTCACGCGCAGCGCCCTGATGGAGGAACGGCTCGCCCAGGCGCACATGGTGGCCGGCACCGACGCGCGGGTGCTGATCACCGGCGAGAGCGGCACCGGCAAGGAACTGCTCGCCCGCGCGATCCACCAGGCGAGCCCGCGGCGGAACAAGGCGTTCGTCGCCGTGAGCTGCAGCGGCACCGACGAGGCCGCCCTCGACAACGAAATCTTCGGCGAGCGCGGCGCACTGGCTTCTGCCGACGGCAGCACGCTGCTGCTCGACGAAATCGCGGACCTGCCGATGGCCCTGCAGATGAAGCTGCTGCGCTTCCTGCCCGACAGCCCGTCGCAGGGGGCGGCCTCACCCGCCGCGAACGTGCGCGTGATCGGCACGACAGGCAAGGACCTAGCGGCGCTGGTGGCGGCCGGGGGCTTTCGCGAGGACCTTTACTACCGCCTCAACGTGGTGCACATCGAGATGCCGCCGCTCGCGCGGCGGCGCGAAGACATCCCGCTGCTGGTCGCGCACTTCCTCGCGCGCCTGTCTGCTGAAACGGGCGTGCGCAAGATCTACGCGCCCGAGGCCGTCGAACTGCTCGCAACGGCCGACTGGCCCGGCAATGTCCGCCAGCTTGCGAACGTGGTGCGCCAGAATGTGGCGCTGTCGCAAACGCCGATCATCCCCGTGGAACTCGCGCAACAGTCGCTCGGCGGCACACCGGGCCGCATGGTGTCCTTCGACGAGGCGCGCGACGAATTCACGCGCAGTTACCTGTCGCAGATCCTGCAGATCACCGGCGGCAACGTCTCGCAGGCCGCGCGGCTCGCCAAGCGCAACCGCACCGACTTCTACAAGCTGCTCGGGCGCCACCAGCTGACGCCCGAGGACTTCAAGCAGCGCTAGGCGACTCAGGCGGCGCCAGGCGGATCGCCCATCAGGATCGGCGCGCCGCCGAGGTAGCGGGTCGCGCGACGCTTCGCCTCTATGTCGGCGTACACGGCCATCGCCGCCGCCTCGGAAATGCCGAGCGCCGCGCCGAGCGCGGCGGCCCCCTCGCCGTGCTCGTACGCCCACAGCGCGAGATCCATCTGCGCATAGGGCAGGCCGAAGTAGAACTCGTCCTGGCCCTGCGCGAGGCTGTAGGTATCCGTGGTCGGCGTGGCGTTGCAGATCTCGTCGGGCAGCTTCATGAAACGCGCCATCGCATAGACCTGCGACTTGTAGAGGTGCGCGATCGGCTTCACGTCGGCCGAACCGTCGCCGTTCTTCACGAAGAAACCCTGGTCGTACTCGAGCCGGTTCGGCGTGCCGACCACCGCGTAGTTCAGGCGATCGGCGTGGAAATACTCCATGGTCTTCCTGACGCGCTGCTTGAAATTCGTCGCGGCGACGATCATCAGGTACTGGCGGTACTCCAGGCGCGCCTCATGGATCTTCCCCGCCGGGTCCTGTGCGACGAGCTTGAAGTGGTTGTAGCGGCCTTCGAGGCCGCCCTCGAGGACGATCTTGTTCTTCCAACCCGCGCCGTATCCGGGGTGCACCGCCCGGCAGACTTCCTCGATGCGCGCGTAACAGCCGAGCGCCTCGAGCGCCGGCGCGATGTCGAAGACCTCGTGTTCAATGCCGAGATGCTCCGCGAGCAGCCGGCCGCGGCTAGTGCTCGTCGGGGACGAGATCCGCTCGGGCAGCAGCAGCCCATGGACTTTCTTCGCGCCCACCGCGCGCACCGCGAGCGCAGCGCTGACCGAACTGTCGATGCCGCCCGAGATCGCCACCACGAGGCCGCGGCGGTTCAGCTCGGTGCTGAGCGCCCGGCGCACGCCCGAGGCGATGCGCTCGATCTCGGCGGCGAAGTCGAGGGCGAACGCGCGTTCCGCGGACAATGGCTGTGTCGTCATCCTGTTTCCTTCAGCATGAAGCGTTTGATCTTGCCCGAGGCGGTCCGCGGCAAGGTTGCCACGAAAACGACCTCTTTCGGCACTTTGTACGTGGCGAGCCGGTCGCGGCAATGCGCCTGCACTGCACGCGGTTCGAGGCTGGCACCTTCGGCGGGAACGATGCACACCCTGATGACTTCACCGAGGATCGGGTCGGCCACGCCGACCGCCGCGCATTCGGCCACGCCCGCCAGCTCGAGCACGGCTTCCTCGATCTCGAGCGGGCTGACCCGATGCGCACCCGACTTGATCATGTCGGAGGAGCGCCCGACCAACGAGAGATAGCCCTCGGAGTCGACCCTGCCGATGTCACCGGTGCACAGCCAGCCGTCGCGCAACACCTTTGCGGTCGCGGCGGGGTTGTCCCAGTAGCCGAGCATCACGTTGTCGCCGCGTACGCAGACCTCACCCTCGACGCCCGCGGCCACGGCGGAGCCTGCCGGGTCGTGCACTTCGATGGCCACGCCCGGGATCCCGATGCCGACGGTACCCAGCTTGTCGTCGAGCCGCTCGGGCGGCAGGTAACTGATGCGCGCCGTCGCTTCCGTCTGCCCGTACATCACGAAGAGGCGCGCACGCGGCAGCGCGGCGCGCAGCCGCCGGGTGAGGGCCGGCGCCATCGCGCCGCCCGCCTGCGTCAGGTAGCGCAGCGTCGAGAGGTCGTAGTCAGCGAATTTCACCCGCTGCAGCAACAGCGCAAACGTGGACGGCACGCCGGAAAAGCCGGTCGCGCGTTCGTCCGACAATGCCTGCACGACGAGGTGCGGATAGGTGAGCGAATTCTCCAGCACGAGGGAGCCGCCCGCCGCAAGGTGGGTGTGCAGCACGGAATTGCCGTAGGAATAGTAGAACGGCAGCACATTGACGATCCGGTCGAGTTCAGTGAGTTCGAGGTAGCGGAGGATGGCCTGCGTGTTGGCGACGAGGTTGCGATGGCTCAGCGTGACGCCGCGCGGGTCACCTGTCGTGCCCGAGGTGTAGATGATCGAGGCCGGCAGCTGCGGATCGAGCGCCCCGGACACATCGGTGTCGTCGGCCGTGGCCAGCCATTCCTTCCAGGCGACGGCGCCTGCCGTTCCCTCTCGTGCCGGGGCAACCTCCGGTGTCATGACGACCTGGCGCAGTGCGCCGCAAGACGCAAGCAGCGCGGGCAACGCCGGGTGGGTGGGCATCGCCACGAGCACGCTCGCGCCGCAATGCGCGATGCCGCGCGCGAGCTCCGGGCCGCGCATCGAGGCATTGAGGCTCACCACGATGCCGCCCGCCTGCAGCACGGCGTAGTAGGCAATCACGTACTCGGGGGAGTTCTCAACCAGCAGCGCGACGCGCCCGCTCGGCGCGAGCCCGCCCGCGCGCAGCGCATTGGCGGCGCGGCGCACATCGCGCCACAGCTCCGCGTAACTGATGCCGCAGCCGCGTTGCCGGAGTGCCGGGCGGTCCGGGAAGCGCCGCGCGGACCCGCGCAGCAGGTCCACCAGGCTGGTCGCGCCAGCCGCCACGTTCAGCCCTGCTTGCGCTCGATGAACGCCGCGATCCGGTTCACCGAATCGAGGTTGTCGGGAACCATCTCGTGGTCCGCGACCTTGATGCCGAAGGATTCCTCGAGGAACAGCAGCACTTCGAGCATGCCCGTCGAATCGATCAGGCCGCGCGCAAGGAACGAGTCGTCCAGCCCCAGCAGCGAGGTGTCGGTGCTGAACAGGAAATTCTCGAGAATGTATTGTCTGACCTGAACGGCTGCCGACATTGGCTGCTTTCCTCCTTGAGGCTGGGCATTTGACTATGCGCGGGACGCGGCGGGCGTGACGCCCTCCACAAAAAGACCGTGCCAGACCTGCGTCGAGAGGATACCCGTGAATGTCATGCTGTCCCTATAGCTTACCGCACGACCGGCGCTGACCTTGCGCCACAGGAGCCGGACACGGTCCACGTCGAAGTATCCGGAGCGCCGCAGGCTGGCCTCCGACAACGCCTCTTCGACGAATTCGATGCCGGCCGCCTCGAATGCCCGGCTGTCCGGGCTGCGGTACGGCTGTTTCTTGCGGGCGAGGATCGAGGGCGGCAGGCGCTTGCCCATCGCCTTCTTGAGCAGGTGCTTTTCGTCCAGTACGCGCATCTTCAGGCGCGGATCGAGCGCATTGGCAAACTCGATGACCCGATGGTCGAGGTAGGGGAAGCGCCCCTCGACACTGTTGGCCATCAGCATCCGGTCGCCCTGCGTCGACAGCAGGTAGCCCGCGAGCAGTGTCTTCGCCTCGACATACTGGCCCTGGTTGAACGGATCCCAGGACGCGAGCCCCGCCGGCATCGTGGCGGCAAGCATCGCAACAGGGTCCCTGCCCGCGATCCTCTCGCGAGTTTCCGCGGAGAACAGCGCCTTCCCCTGTGCAGTCGTCTTCCAGCGCGGCTCATGCGCGAAGAACGGAGACGCGCTGCCGCCGAGCCCTGCGCCGAAGAATGCCTCGCTGTAGGCCTGGCCACGCGCGGCGGTGATGTCGAGGTAGGGATAGAGCCGCTGCAACAGGCGCGGTCGCCAGGCGGAACCCGGCTGGCGCGCCCAGAAGCGACGGATCTTCGCTTCCTTGAACAGGTCGTAGCCGCCGAACACCTCGTCGGCGCCCTCGCCGGTCATCACGACCTTGCAGTCGCTGCGCCGCGCCAGGCCCGACAGCGCCATCAGAGGAATGGGCGCACAACGCAGGAACGCCGTCTCCGCCCGCTGCACGGCGCCCACGAATCCCGTGCGGATGTCGTCGTTGTCGACGCGTATCGTGCGGTGGTTCACGCCGAAATACTCGGCGGCGGCGAGCTGGTGTTCGCTCTCGTCGAGGCCCGGGTCGGCAAAGGCGAGGGAGAATGTGTTCGGCTTGACTCCGCCTTCGCACATCAGCGCGATCAGCGCGGTCGAGTCGAGCCCACCCGACAGGTAGGCGCCTACGGGCACGTCGGCGCGCAAGCGGATGCGGGTTGCATCCGCGAGGAGCGCATGCAGTTCATCCGCCAGGTCCTCGGCGGAGCCGCGCAGGTACGCGCCCGGCTCACGGAACAGCCAGTTCCAGTAACAGTGCGTCGATACGCGCCCGTTCTCGGCGACCAGCAAGTGCCCCGGCAGCAGCTGCTCGACACCCGCGAACAGCGTCGAACTGCCGACCGGCGACCAGAACGTGAAGACCTGGTCGAGCGCCGCGCGATCGAGCTCGGGCCGTTGCGGCATGGCAGTGAGCAATGCCTTCACTTCGGAGGCGAACAGCAGGCGCCCGCCCTGTTGCGCATGGAAGAGCGGCAGGATCCCGGCCCGGTCACGCGCGAGCACCAGGCGCCGCGCACGGCAGTCCCACAGCGCGATCGCAAACTGGCCGTTCAGCCGTTCGACGAAGGCGAGGCCATGCTCCTCATACAGGTGCACGATGACCTCGGTGTCGGTCCGGGTGTAGAAACGATGGCCCGCCTGCTCGAGTTCGGCGCGCAGCTCGACGTAGTTGAAGATTTCGCCGTTGAAGCTGACCCACACGGAACGGTCCTCATTGTGGATCGGCTGCGCCCCGCCCTCGAGGTCGATGATCGAGAGACGCGCGTGGCCGAGCCCGACCAGCCCGGGCTCCTCGAGCCACACGCCACGGCCGTCCGGGCCGCGATTCACCAACGGCGCGAGCATTGCCTCGAGTTCCGGCGCACGCACCGGCTCGCCCGCCTGCAGGTTGAGGATTCCGGCGATTCCGCACATATATCAGGGGACCCTGGTCAGGTTCGGCGCATCTTACCCGTTGCCGGGCAGGGTCACTCCCGCGAAGGCCCCGCAGCGAAGCCGTCAAATCGCAGCTTCCTCGCGTGAAACGCCTCGGCGTATCCGCTGCGCGAACGGCATTCGATGCCGCGCAGCCTCGCGAGCGCCATGAACGTATCGGCACTGAACCAGTCCCGCCGCCGCTGGCTGCCGTATGCCGCCATGAGCGCGCGCACCTTGGCTCGCATCTGCGCAGCGGAGACCGGCACGAGGAGGTTCGGCGTCCCGAGCCCGCCATCCCACTTCGGCACTTCGAACTCGAGCACCGCGTGGTTGCGGAAGGTATTCCATATCATCTCGTTCACGATGCGGTGGTCCTGGTGGCGATCCGATCGCTCGTGGCAGAAGATCAGGTCAGGCGCGGGCAGGCGCTTCAGGGACTCGACGAAATCCTTGACGGCCCCGTAGTGGGCCGGGAAACGGCCGTCCGGGAAGTCGCCGCAAATCAACCGGCCGCGCGCGGCGCGACGCACGAGCATCGCCATGGCCTTGCGCGTCTCCTCGCGCCGCACGGCCGGCGCGCTGACCACGGCCCAACTGATCTCGAGCCGCGCGCCGCCCGCCTGCAACGCGAGCAGCGTGCCCGCGCAACCGATCTCGATGTCGTCGCAATGCGCACCGACGCACAGGACGCGGGCGGCCCGCCCGGCTGGCCGACTGCCGATCAGCCCCAGCATGCAATGGCCCTCATGGCCGCTCGCGCCAGAGCATCCACGGGCAATCCCCGCGCGCGTCCATGCGGTCGAAACCGATCTTGTCCTTGAACGTATCCATGCACTGCCAGAAACCGCGCCAGCGGAATGCCGAGAGGCGCCGCTCCGCGATCAGGCGTGCGAAGGGCGCCTCGACGAGCTCCTCGCCCTCCCCGATGTAGCGGAAGATCTCCGACCGGAACACGAAGAAACCCCCGTTGATGAGCAGCGGCTCGTCCGGCATCCCGCCCATCTGCGTGACCATGCCGGACGCGTCGGCGTGCACGGCATGAAAACTCTGGCTGCTCGGCACGGCCGCGAAACTCGCCACCAGGTCCTTGGCTGCCAGGAACTGCGCGACGTGCCGCTCGAGCGGCAGGTCCGACAGGCCGTCCGCGTAGTTCGCGAGGAACACCGGTTCTCCGTCCAGGTACCTGCGCACGCGGAGCAGTCGCTCGCCGATATTGCTGTGCAGCCCGGTGTCGACGAAGGTGATGGTCCACTTGTCGAGGTCGCGCCCATGCAGTTCGACCCGGTGCTCGCCGGCGTGCAGCGTGAAGTCGTTGGACATGGCCTCGTTGTAGTTGAGGAAGTACTCGCGGATGAGGTCGCCGCGATACCCGAGGCAAAGGATGAAATCGGTATGCCCGAAGTGCGCGTAGTAGCGCATCAGGTGCCACAGGATGGGTCGATAGCCGATGCCGACCAGCGGCTTCGGGATCGTGTCGGAATGCTCCCGCAGGCGCGTGCCGAGCCCGCCACAGAAAAGGACGACTTTCATCCATGACCCTCCCGGTCCGTATCATAATGGCGAACTGGCACCAGCCTCCCGCAATAAGTCGAATTTGTGAATCGAAGCATGAACTTTACGCAATGTTCCGTGCGGGATGCATGGCTCGTTGTACCGTCACCCCACCAGGACGAGCGGGGTCGATTCATGCGCGCGTGGTGCGAAGAAGAGTTCAGCCGCCAGGGAATTGCGTTCCGGCCGCGACAGGCCAACATGGGACTCAGCCGGTTGCGCGGCACCGTTCGCGGCTTGCACTTTCAATGCGCGCCTGCACTCGAAGCCAAGCTGGTTCGCTGCACCCGCGGATCGCTGTTCGACGTGGTCCTCGACCTGCGCCCGGACTCGCCGACTTATCTGTCCTGGCAGGGCGCATACTTGACGGCCGACAACGGCCACATGTTGCTGGTGCCGGAGGGCTGCGCGCACGGTTGCCAGGCGATGGAAGACGACACGGAATTCCACTACATGGCTTCGGCGATGTATTCGCCTGGCCACGCCCGCGGAGTCCGGCATGACGACCCGGCTTTCGGCATCGACTGGCCCCTGCCAGTCACCCTGGTGTCGGAACAGGACCGCCGCTGGCCATTGATCGAGGCGAGCCGGGCAGGAAGCGAGGAGCACACCCATGGAGAGTGAATCGGTATTCAGCAAGCTTCAGGCCCGCGAAGCAGAGCGCCGCCCGATCCGGGTCGGCGTGATCGGCGCGGGCGCCACGGGCCGCGCCATTGCCCTGCAGCTCGGCACGCCCGTGCCCGGCATGCGGCTCGCCGGCATCGCCAATCGCACCCCCTCCCACGCGGAACGCGCGCTGCGCGAGGCGCGCATCGAAGGCTGGGCAACCGTGGAGACGGCCGCGCAGGCGGAAGCGGCGATCGGCCGCGGACGCACCGTACTGGCCGCGGACCCCGCCGTCCTCACGCGCTGCGGGGCCATCGACATCGTCGTCGAAGTGACCGGCACCGTGGATTTCGGCGCCTCCGTGGCCCTCGATGCGTTCGCGCATGGCAAGCCCGTGGTGCTCGTGAATGCCGAACTCGATTCGCTGATCGGCCCGATCCTCAAGACCCGTGCCGACGAGGCCGGCGTAGTCCTGACCCATACCGATGGCGACGAGCCCGGCGTCGCGATGACTCTTTTCCGGTACTGCCAGACCGTGGGCTTGCGACCCGTGGCGGCGGGCAACATCAAGGGCATGGTCGACTACTACCGCAATCCCGACACGCAGGCGCAGTTTGCCCTCAAGCACGACCAGGACGTGCGCAAGGTGACTTCATTCGCGGACTCGACCAAGCTTTCGATGGAAACCACCGTTCTCGCGAACGCCACGGGCTTCGGCGTCGCCCGTCGCGGCATGACGGGCCCGGCCTGCGGTTATGTCCGCGAGCTCGCGAAACTGCTGCCCGCCGAGGCGATGCTCGCCGGCGGCATCGTCGACTATTCCGTCGGCGCCATGCCGATGACCGGCGGCTTCGTGGTGGTGCATGAGGACAACCCGCTCAAGCAGACCCAGCTTGCGTACTACAAGCTCGGCGACGGCCCCTTCTACGTCTTCTATACGCCGTTCCATTTGCCGCATATCCAGCTTCCGTCGACCATCGGGCGCGCTGTCCTGCATCGCGACGCAACCGTGGCCCCACGCGGCGGCCCGTCCTGCGAAGTGGTGACGGTGGCCAAGCGCGCATTGAAGGCCGGCGAACGCCTCGACGGCATCGGCGGCTACTGCAGCTACGGGCTCATCGACAATCACGCGGCGGCTCGTGCGGCCAACGCATTGCCTATCGCACTGTCGGAAGCTTGCGTCCTGCTGCGGGACGTGGCGATGGACGAGGTAATCCGGTTCGGCGATGTCCGCATGCCGGCCACCCGCCTGAGCGACACCCTTTGGCACGAGCAGATGAGCCGCTGGCCGATCGAAAAGCGGCGCATCGCGTGAAGAAGGACATCGTCGTCATCGGCACGGGCATGGCCGGGTTCGGTGCGGCCTCGCGCCTCGGCCAGGCGGGAATTCGCCCTGCGGTCTACGACCGCAACGACTACTACGGCGGCCACACCGCATCGTTCAGGGAAGCGAGCGGCTTCCTCTTCGATCTCGGCCCGCACATCTCCTTCACGAAGGACCCGCGCATCCAGGACATGCTCGCCTCGAACGTCGGGCAGGAGTACGAATCGCTGCAGGTCAAGCTCGACAACTACTGGCGTGGCCTGCGGCTCACGCACCCCGTGCAGTTGCACCTCAACGGCCTGCCGCACGACCTGATCGTGGAAATCATCGCCGACTTCGTCAAGGTCCACGATGCGCCGGAACGGCCCGTCGCGAACTACGAGGAATGGCTGGTCGCAAGCTACGGCCGCAGGTTCGCGGAACTGTTTCCGATGCAGTACACGCGCAAGTACCACCTGACGGCGGCCAGCAACATGAGCACGGAGTGGCTCGGCCCGCGCATGTACCGCCCGAGCCTGCAGGAGCTGTTGCGTGGCGCCCTCGCGCCGTGGCAGCCGGAAGTCCATTACATCACGCACTTCCGCTACCCGAAACAGGGCGGCTTCCATTCCTACCTGGCCCCGCTGCCGCGCATCGCGGACATCCACCTGCGGCACGAGGTGGTAGCGATCGACCCGAAGGCGCGCGCCTTGCAGTTCGCCGACGGTGCGACCGTCGGGTACGACGCGCTCGTGTCGTCCATTGCGCTGCCCGCACTGCTGCCGATGATCGCGGGCGCGCCGGCGGACGTGGTCGACGCGGCGCGCAGCCTCGCCTGCTCCACCTGCGTGCTCGTGAACGTGGGGGTCGATCGCGCCGACCTGTCCGAGGGACAGATCACCTACATCTACGACGAAGACATCTGCTTCACCCGCCTCAGCTTCCCGCACCTGCTGTCGGCGACGAATGCGCCCCCGGGTTGCGGCAGCATCCAGGCCGAAGTGTACTTCTCCGACAAGTATCGCCCGCTGGATGCCGACCCGGGTGAGATCGTCGGCCGGGTGATCGCCGACCTGCACCGCTGCGGCATCCTGCGCGAGGGCGACCGGATCCTGCACCAGGGCGCGAGGGTGGTCCGCTACGCCAACGTCATTTTCGACCTCGGGCGCGCCGCCGCGCTCGCTACGGTGCACGGTTACCTCGACGATATCGGCATCCACTACTGCGGCCGCTACGGCGACTGGGGTTACATGTGGACCGACGAGAGCTTCATCAGCGGGGAGCGCGCGGCCGAGGCGGCGCTGTCGGCTACCGTCCCGGCGCGGTCCTAGCCGCTTGGGCAACGCAAAGTACCCGATCGCCGTGGTCATCGCCTCCCGCTGCAACGATGCGCGGGGCGAGCTGCTGCGGCGTGCGTGCGATTCGGTGCGCGCCATGGCGGGTCGCCACGAGTATTCCATCGTCGTCGTCGCGAACGGCGACCAGGTCAGCCCTGCCGTGCTCGAGTGGCTCGGTGCAAGGTCCGACACCCGGGTCATCCGCCTGCGCACCGGCTCGCATCCCCTCGCGCGCAGGGTCGGGGCCGAAGTGGCCGAAGGGGAGTTCCTCGGTTTCCTCGACGACGATGACGAACTGCTTGCGGATACGTTCGCCCGCAAGCTCGCCTACTTTCGCGAACGACCCGAGGTCGATGTCCTCGTGACGGATGGCCTCAGGGTCAGCGGCGGGTCGACTGCGCGGGTGTTTCCACCTGCGGCCGAACGCAGTCCCGACCTCGTCGAAGCCATGATGCAGGCCGGCTGGAGCGCCTGCTCGCTGACGCTGCGCGCGCAAAAGGTCGACCTCTCGGTGTTCGACACGGAGCTGCGGCACCTGGAATGGACCTACATGGCGCTCAGGCTGGCGACGCTCCATGAGGTCGGATTCCTCGACGAGCCCACTTTTCGTTACTACGGCGATACCCCGGGCTCACTGTCGAAGAGTACGGCGCACAGCCTCGCCGCACCCGAAGTGTGGCGCCGCCTGCTCCGCGACTTCGCCGGCACCCGCCATGAAGGCGCCGTGCGTCGCCGCTACGGCGTCGAATGCCACAATGCCTCCTGGACGCACGCGCGCCAGGGAAACCTGCGCGAATCCTGGCGCCTGCACCTCGAGTCGCTCAAGGCGCCGGGCGGCCTGCCGGCCTACCTGCCCTTTTCGCGCAAGTTGTTGCTGGCGGCCCTGCGCCGCCCGACCGACTGAGGTGGGAGCATGAGCGGCCGGATGATCACGATTGGCCTGCCGGTCTACAACGGCCAGAAGTTCCTGCAGGCCGCCATCGACAGTCACCTGTCGCAGTCGTACGGCGACTTCGAGCTGGTGATTTCAGACAACGGCTCGACCGACGCGACTGAAGAGATCTGCAGGCGCTACGCCGCGCAGGATGACCGCATCAGCTACCTGCGCTCGCCGGTCAATCGCGGCATCCTGTGGAATCACCGCCGGGTGCTCGAGGGACTCGGGGAGGCCACACCCTACTTCCGCTGGGCCGGAGCCGACGACGTGCTCGAGCCGGGCTTGCTGGCCGCGATGGTCGAAGTGCTGCGGTCGCGACCGGAAGTCGAGGCGGTAATGCCCGCGACGAAGAACATCGACGAGGCAGGTGCGATCATCCGCTCGATGGAGCGAACCCTGAACCTCGAATCAGCGGTCCCGTACGAACGGGCCCGCCAGATCCTCCTCGCCAACTACCAGCATGTGATCGCCTACGGCCTCCTGCGCGCGCCATCCTTGCGGCGCATGCGCACCGGGCCCGACTACATCGGCTGGGACCCGGTTTTCATCTGGGAGCTGGCGCTGCGCGGCCGGATCTTCCAGCTCGAGCAGCTGGCGTTGCTGAGGCGCTTCCATCCCGGCTCGATCTCGCGCGTGAAGACAGCCAGGGAGATGAGGAAATGGGTCGAACCCGATGCGCGCGCGGGCATGAATTTCCCGCACTGGACCTGGGCCTATGAGCGTGCGCGGGCGCTGCTGGCCACTTCGCTGCCATCCCGGGAAAAGCTGCGGATATCGCTGCTGCTGCTGAGGGCCACCTCCTGGCAGCGCAAGGACCTGGCCCGCGACGTCATCCAGGCGGTGCGGCGCGGCCTTGGCCTCTCGGACGAATACACGTTCTAGCGCCGCGGCATGACGGAGGCACTCAAGAGCTGCGCCAAGACCACCCTTGCCTGCATGGTGCCGGTCATCGCGGGCGCAGCGGCCGCCGCAATGGCACCCCGCATGCTGCCGGGCATGGCCGGGAAGCTGCTGGCCACCGTCGCGGTCATTGTCGCCCTGGCGGGAAGCGTCCTCACCCTGTCATGCCTCGTGGTGCTGTGGCGACTGCGGCGACAGGCCGCCGGCGAGCCGGACCTGTTCCTGTCGCTGAATGAGTCGCGCAGCCCTCCTTCCCTGGAGGCGGCCCGCGTGCCACGCAGGAGCCGCTTGCGCCGCTGGCTTGCGCGGCGCCTGCTCGGCCACGAGCTCATCGCCGGCGACCTGGTCGAGGTCCGAAGCTGGCAGGAAATCTGCGCCACTCTCGATGAGCAGGGCTGCCTGGAGGACCTGCCCTTCATGCCGGAGATGCTCGCCCTGTGCGGCAAGCGCGCGCGCGTCTTTCGGGGCATGCACCGGCTGTTCGATTACCGCAAGTCCCGCCTCATGCGGCACATGGATGGCGCCGTACTGCTGGCCCGGTCCGTATGCGACGGCGCGGCACACGGCGGCTGCGAGGCCGCGTGTCACGCCATCTGGAAAGCGGCGTGGCTGCGCCGTGTCGATCCACGGCGCGATCGACCGGATACCGACCCCCAGGCCCAGGAGCCCTGCCAGGCTGAAGGCACGGCAAAGCTGCTGTCCGGCACGCGCCCTCCCCGATACGCCTGCCAGTTGACCCAGCTTCATGACGCGTCGACACCGATCGGATGGAGCGGCTGGCTGGATTCCCTGCGGCCGCTCGTATCGGGCAACGTCGCCCCGGCTGCATTCGCGGTGGGGTGGCTGACACACCTCTTCAACCAGCTGCAACACCTGCGTGGAGGCATCGGCTTCCCCGCCTTCGCGGCGCCAACGGCGCCGCGCGACCCAGCCGGCGACGAAACCTTCAGGCCAGGCGAGCAGGCCACGGTCCGCCCGTCGGCCGCCATTCGCGCGACGCTGGACAACAGGCTCATCCATCGCGGCCTGGGATTTGAGCTCGACATGCTGAAACACTGCGGAGTCCAGTACCCGGTCGAGGCGCAGGTCACCCGGCTCATCGACATTGTCACCGGCGAGATGCGCCACATGAAGACGCCGGCCTACCTGTTGCGCGGCGTACATTTCTCCGGCGAGCGGCAGCTCTTCAACGCACAATATGAGCCCTTGTTCTGGCGCGCGGCCTGGCTACGGAGGGCGGAAGCATGTCCCGGAGAACGGAAGCCGAAGGAACTCCCATCGATCGCCCAGGACCTGAAATCAGGGCGGACCACGAGCGCCAGCTGACCCAGGGAATCTACCGCAAGGGCCCGCTGCGCCGGTTGCTCGAACCGCCGCTGCGCGCTCTGGGTGTCGAACTCCTGCCGCTCTGGCAGGTGTCGAGCCATGCGCACGAGTACGTCCATGCCGAACTGCTGCGTGAACTGTTTGCGGCCAAAGCCATCGATTGCGTCTTCGACGTCGGCGCCTTCAACGGGCATTTCGGCCGCTTCCTGCGGGAAAAGACCGGATTCAAGGGCACGATACTCTCGTTCGAGCCGCTGCCCGGCCCGTTCGCGGTACTCGAGGACTGGAGCCGGCGCGACGGCAACTGGCACGCATTCCCGTTTGCGCTCGGCTCACAGGCCGGCGAGTTCGCGATGAACGTAATGAACAAGCTGTGGTTCAGCTCGTTCCTGGCCCCAAGCTCCTCGACGCCGGATGAGATGGTCGATCGCAACACGCCCGTTGCGACGCTGCACGCGCGCGTCGAGAGGCTCGCCGACCACTACGATCGCCTGCAGGAGGCGTACGGATTCACGCGCCCCTTCCTCAAGATGGACACGCAGGGCTTCGACCTCGAGGTCCTGGCGGGCGCGTGGCCCAAGATCGCAGCCTTTCCCGCCCTGCAAAGCGAGCTGTCGGTGGTGCCGATCTACGTCGGCATGCCTACGTGGCGATCCGCCATCGACCGCTACGGGGAGGCCGGCTTCGAGTTGGCGGCATTCTTCCCGGTGAGCCGCGATCGGCAACTGCGCGCGGTCGAGATCGACGTCGTCATGGTCCGCAATGGCTGACATCGAACGCCGCGCGATTTCCGCGCTGAAGTGGGCCACCGCCGCCAAGCTCGTCGCGCAGACGGTGAGCTGGGCCGGCACGCTCGTCATCGTGCGGCTGTTGACCCCCGAGGACTACGGGTTGATGGCCAAGGTGGCCGTCGTCTGCTCCATCGCCTCGGCCATCGCCGAACTCGGGCTCGAGGCGGCCATCGTGCGATGGGCCGACATCGCGCGCGACGACCTGCGCAGGATCTATGGGGTCTCGCTGCTGTTTGCGGCCGCCATCACCCTGCTGATAGCCGCCTCGGCACCGCTGCTGGCGCAGCTTTTCCATGAGCCGCGCCTCGCCTGGCCCGTGGCCTGCGCTTCGCTGCAGATCCTCATCGGGGCCATCGCAATCGTTCCGGCCGGCATGTGGGCGCGCGAACTGACATTCCGGCCGCTCGCGAAGATCGAAATGACGACCGGCGTCATCAACATCGCCGTGACCCTGCTGCTTGCGCTCAAGGGCATGGGCGTCTGGGCGCTGGTGATTGGAACGCTGGCGGGCGCCTGCGCCCGCAGCACCGCGCTGCTGGCGTTCGGCCAGCGGGTGCGGCCGATTTTCTCCGCGCACGGCATCGGCGAACACCTCAAGTACGGCCTGACCCTGGTCGGCAACCGGGTCAGCTACATCGTGCTCGTGCAGTCGGACATCCTGATCGGCAGCGCCTTCCTGTCGACGACCGAGATCGGCCGCTACTCCGTGGCAATGCAGCTCGCGACCCTGCCGATGTCGAAGGTGATGGGAACGATCAACCAGATCATGTTGCCGGCCGTCGCGCGGCAACAGCACGACCGGCCTCGCGTCCAGCAGAACCTGCTGAAATCCGTCGGCCTCGTTTCCACGGTTGCGTTTCCGGCATTGTGGGGCATCTCGGCGGTGGCGCCCGAGCTCGTCCAGGTGCTGTTCGGGCCGAAGTGGGCCGCGCTTGCACCGGCGCTCGCCCTGCTGCCGCTGATCGTGCCGATACGCATGGTTTGCGCCGTGCTCTACACGACTTCACTGGCCCTCGGTAACCGCGCCCTCGACCTGCGCAACACCGTCATCAACTTCATCCTGTTGCCCGCCGGTTTCTACACCGGCGCCCATTGGGGCCTCCTCGGCCTGTGCGCCGCCTGGCTCGTCTCGGTGCCGCTCGCCTATTCGTTCACGGTTCCCGCGGTCATCCGCTTCATTGGAATTCGTGCCCGCGACCTCGCGACGGAATGCGCCGCGCCGGCGATCGCCGCGGGCGTCATGTACGCAGCGGTGGCCGGGCTGAGGCTGGTGCTCGACGGACGACCAGCGATTGCCGCGCTCTTGTCGCTCATCGTGGCGGGCGCCCTGGCCTATGTCGCCGTGCTGGCCCTCATCTCCCGCCGCCACCTCACGACCGCGCGTGCTTTCATCCGCACGCTGTTTGCCGGCGGTGCGCCGGCGGCAAGCGACTGACCGTGCCCGCTACAGGCCGCCCGCCTCGTAGCGCTTCCAGCCGTAGCTGGATGGAGTCGAAGAATCGACGGGCCAGAATCCGAGGCCCGGCTGGCCATCACGCCATGTCGGGTTCGGCGGGCCGCTGCCCACCCACTGGCCGTTCTTGAAAACCTTGATGGTGTCGCCGGATATTTCGGCACGCAGCACGTCACCGTCGACCGCCACGCCCGGACCGGGACCGCTCACGCCGAGGTCCGTGTAGTCGCCTCGCGGACCGTTCCATCGGACAATTGCAAAATCCCCGCCGTGTCCCCACAGGACTTCGTATCCGCGCGCGCCGCGGGGCGTGATCTGGAAGCGAAGCAGCAGCTCGATCTCGTGCTTGGAGCCGCCCGGCGAGTAGCCAGGCACGCGATAGACCGTACCCTGCGCATACTGGTCGGCTCCGATGCTCGCGAAGGAATTGCTCAGGTGGGCAATGCTGTCGTCATAGCGATCCCCGGAGAGGCCGGAGCGCACCGAGGCGCAGGCACGTCCCGACGCGGACAGCGGATTGTTCCAGTCAAGGCCCACCGCCTTGCCGCATGTCCACTTCCCGCCCTCGGACAACGGATACTCCGCGGCCGGAAAATCGGTGGCGTAACTGCCGGCCATGGCGGGACGACAGGATGAAGACGCCGAAGTGCCACCCTCGACACGGACGAATGGCGGAGCACAGGGCGCCTGCGCGCGCCCCACCAGCGGCACCAGGGCACCAGCGGAACCCAGGATGAAATCCCTGCGTTTCATGACGGCATGCTCCGTCCGTTGCCAAGGGCAATGAATTGCTCGATCTGCGCTTCACACAGCTTGCGCGCATCCCCGCCTGCCTGCCAATCCCGATACCAGGCGGCGGTCCATGCCAGCGACATCGTGAGCGCAAGGCGACAGCCCCACCCCAGCTCGCGGTTCGCCTTGCGCGGACTGACGCTGAGCTCCATCGCTTCGTGCGGATAGCTCGCCGTGTCGCGCACCCATGCGGGCTTCACGCCCCAGGGCTCCGCCAGCAGTTCGACGACACGGGCGACGGGCTGCACTTCCTGTTCGGCAGGGCCGAAATTCCAGTCCCCGGAAATGCCCGCCGGGTTCGCGTGGAGCGCCTCGGCCAGTGCGAGATAGCCAGCCAGGCAATCGAGCACATGCTGCCACGGTCGCGTCGCCGCGGGATTCCTCAACACGACGGGCTCGCCGCGCGCGAACGCCGCCACCGTGTCCGGGATGAGCTGATGCGGCGTCCAGTCCCCGCCACCGATCACGTTTCCGGCCCGCGCGCTCGCAAGGCCTGCCTGGCCGTCGGCGACCTGGAAATACGACTCCCGGAACGACTTGGCCACGAGTTCGGCGCACGCCTTGCTGCTCGAGTATGGGTCGCGCCCGCCGAGTGCGTCCGTCTCGCGATAACCCCAAACCCAGCCCCGGTTCTCGTACACCTTGTCGGTCGTGACATTCACCACCGCGCAGCGGCCGCCGACGCTCCGCACGGCGTTGAGCACGCTCGCGGTGCCGACCACGTTGGTGCTGAAGGTTTCGATCGGATCCTCGTAGGCCGACAGCACGACCGACTGCGCCGCCATGTGCAGCACGACGTCGGGCGCAAACGCCTGCATTTCCTTCGCGAGCCTGGCGTGATCCCTGATATCGCCCGTCGTCGATGCGACGACATTGCCGACCCGTGCGAGATCATGGAGGCTGGGCTGCGTCGGCGGAGGCAGCGAATACCCCTTCACTTCGGCACCCAGGCGGTGCAGCAGCAGGCAGAGCCAGCTTCCCTTGAAGCCGGTGTGCCCGGTCACGAAGACACGCCGCCCTCGCCAGAACTCGCCCATGGGCCGCCTCATCGCTTCCTGCGGATTGACATGGTGCGGATCCTAGCATCGTGACTGCGATACCGGCGTTGCTCCGGGCCCTTCCGCTATACTCGCTCCCCGGGGTCCAAGGCAGACGAGCAAGCGGGTCGGAACAGGATGATCAGAACTCGCTACTGGTGGTGGCGCCATGAGCTGCGCGACCTGGCCCTCTGGTACGCAAACCATATTCCCGGCGGCATCGGCGACTGGATGCGTGCCCGGGTGCTGCGTCGCCATCTCGGTGCGCTCGGCAAGGCGACGCGCATCGGCTATGGGTTTCGCGTCACGAGCCCCGAGAAGGTCCGCATCGGCGCGCACTGCGATTTCAACGAGGGCGTGTTCATAACCGGCGGCGGCGGGGTTACGATCGGCGACTACGTGGGATTCGGGCCGGGCGTGAAGGTGTGGTCGGTCAACCACCGCTACGAGGACCCCGACACGCCCTGGATCCTGCAAGGCCACGAGATGCTGCCGGTCAGGATCGAAGACGACGTCTGGCTCGGCGCGAATTGTTTCGTGATGCCGGGCACCACGATCGGGCGCGGCTCGATACTGTCGGCCGGCACCGTGCTGATGAAATCGGTGCCGGAGTTTGCGATCGTGGCGGGCAACCCGGGCCGCATCGTCGGCTGGCGCAAGCAGCCGCCGCAATTGGCGAAGGAGTAGCACTTGAAGACCAGACAACCCGCGCGGCGATTTGCCGGCATCCTCGTGGCGGCCACAGCCTGCTTTGCGGCGAGCCTATCGGGCTGCAAGCAGTCCACGCAGGTACAGGAGCCGGTGTCGATGGACCAGGTCAAGGCGGATTTGCTCGTGGTGTCGCAGGCGCGCGTGTTCTTCGGCCATCACTCGGTCGGCAACAACATCCTGAAAGGCGTGCGCGAGTTGTCCGTGAAAGCCGGCGTGCCGCTGCGGGTCGAAGAGGTGGCCGTCGGCGGGGTCGCGCCGGAGGGCCCGGGGCTGTTCCATGGCAAGGTCGGCGAAAACCTCGATCCCGACGCGAAGATGGCCGACTTCGCCAGCGTGCTCGGCGCGCCCGGCGAGGCACGTTACGACGTGGCGACGTTCAAGTTCTGTTACGTGGACCTCGACGAGGGTTCCCGGGAGCGTTCGCCGGGCAAGCTGTTCGAGCGGTACGCGAGCCACATGAGCGCGATCGAGGCCGCGCACCCCGGCGTACAGGTGCTGCACTCGACCATGCCGCTGATGGCGGAACCGCCGGGAAAGAAGACGAGGCTGAAGCGCTTGCTCGGCCTGTCGACTTCGAGCGACGCGGCCAATGTCGATCGCAATGAGTTCAATCGCCTCGCCCGCGAGCGATACGAAAGTCGCGGGCTGCTGGACGTCGCCCGATTCGAGGCGACGCGGCCCGACGGCAGCGTCGCGGCATTTTCATCCGGCGGGCACGACGTGGAAATGCTGGCGCTCGAGTACACCAGCGACGGCGGGCATCTCAATGGCCTGGGGCAGGAGCGTGTCGCGGCGGCGTTCCTGCACCGGATTGCCGAGGCGCTGCGGTCGGCCAGTTCCTCGAACCCTCCATCCACAGGCTGAGCTGGGCCACATCGAACAGGCGGGCGCCGTGGTTGCGCTCGCCGCGCCGGTGCTGCTCGAGTGCGGCGGCCACGGCCTTGCAGTTCCAGAGGCCCGATTCGCGCACGAGGCGGCTCGCGAGCAGGTCCTGGAAGGGTTCATGCAGCTCGCGCCTGAACCAGCTTTCCACCGAGGTCGGGAAGCCGTATTTGCGATGCTGGGTGCGCACGACTTCAGGGATCTGCCCGTTCATCGCCTCGCGCAACAAGCGCTTCGTGCAGGGCCCCTTGAGCTTCCATTCGGGAGCGGCGCCGAAGGCGAAGCTCACCAGGCGATGATCCAGGAAAGGCAGGCGCACTTCGACGCCGTGTGCCATGGCATTTCGATCCTCGACGCGCAGGAACAGCGGTAGCGGCGAAGTCTCGACCGACCTGCGCAGCACGGCGTCGAGGCCCCTCGCCTCCACCGGCACATCGGCCACCCACTGGCGCTTCAGCTCGCCCGATACCCACGCATCCGCGCCGATGCGACCGCGCCTGCGCGCCCGGGCCAGCTGCGCGTGACCGGGCAGGCGTGCCAGCAGCTGCCGCGCAACCCTGGCAAGGACGCGGGCCCGCACTTTACGCGGCTTGACCCGATGCGCGGCGGCATAGGCGGCGATCTCGCGCTCGGCCACCCGCAGGCGGCCCGTTCGGACGAGTTCCGTCCAGTAGTCGAGGAAATAGTTCGGGTAGCCTGCGAGCACCTCGTCCGCACCCTGCCCGTTCAGCAACACGCGCACGTCATGCGTGCGGGCAAGCGCCATCAACTGGTAGCCGACCACCGAAGTGAACGAATGCACGGGTTCGTCCTGGTGCCAGAGGTGCCGTTCGATCGATGCCCACAGTTCGTCGGGCCTCGCATCGAGGGGTATCTGGCGCACGGCCGTCTGCCTCAGCGTGGCCTCGATCTGTTCGGTTTCATCGAAGTCCGGCGACAGGTAGCAGAAGGCCTGCAGGTCGCCGGCACTCCTGCCGCTGCCCGCCAGCTGCCACGCGGTGCGACAGACGATGGACGTGGAGTCGAGGCCGCCGGACAACTGGACGCCCAGCGACACATCGCTGCGCATGTGGATCCGGATCGCATCGTCGAACAGCTCGCGATAGGCGCGCGCGGGATCGGCGCAGGCGCGGGGCGTTGCCGGAATCGACCAGTAGCGCCAGCTGCGCATGCGGGCCGAGTCATCCACTTCGAATGCGGTGCCGGCGGGGACCTGCTCGACCCCCTGGTAGAACGTGCGCTCGCTGTCATCGAGCCGGTCCTCCAGCAGGAAGCGTGCAATGGTCCCGTGATCCGGCGAGAGCTTCGCGACCCCGGAATCCCTGACCGCCTTGATCTCGGAAGCGAAGACGAGCCGTCCCGCGTCGCGATAGCAATAGAGCGGCTTGATTCCGAACCGGTCCCTGGCGCCGAACACGCGCCGCGACTCCCGGTCGTAGATCAGGAAGGCCCACATGCCGTTCAGCCGGCCGAGGCAATCCGCGCCCCATTCCCGATACGCGGCGAGCAACACTTCCGTGTCGCCGGACGAACGGAATGAATGCCCCCGCGACACCAGCTCGTCGCGCAACTCGAGGTAGTTGTAGATCTCGCCGTTGTAGACGATGACATGCCGCCCGTCGGGACTGAACATGGGCTGGTGGCCCGACGGGGCGAGGTCGAGGATCGCGAGCCGGCGAAAGCCGACCGCGAACGCGTGCTCCGCAAAGGTCCCGTGCCCATCGGGCCCCCGGTGCGCCAGCAGCGCACTCATGCGGGCGAGCAGGCCGGGGTCCGGCCTTTCGCCATCCGTCGCAATCACCGCTGCGAATCCGCACACGTTCGATCGATCCTCCCTGGGTCCACGGCAGAGGTGAGGCCACGCACTGCCCGACGACGGTTCAACGGATTTACATAAGCCCCCTGGGCCCAAACGCCCGAAAAGTCGCCCCCTCGCACATGCGCGCGCTGCCGCAATGCTAACATCCGGCCGCCGCCAATAGCCGCGCAGATTCCGGCACGAAAGTCACATTTGCATGAGTGAGTTGCTCTTCGAGCTGCCGCTGCGGTCCGCGGACCGCGCGCCCCACGCACACGCCCTCGTTCACAAGAACAACGCCATCGACTACGCGTCGCTCGCGCGCGCCATCGATGGCTTCGCGAATGCGGCAGTCGGCGGCCTCGGCATTGGCAAGCTCGAGCGCATCGCGGTGTACTTGCCCAAGGTACCCGAAACGGTGGTCGCGATGTTCGGTGCCGCCCGCGCCGGATGCGTGTTCGTCCCCGTCAACCCGCTGCTGAAGCCCGCGCAGGTGGGGCACATCCTGCGCGACTGCAACGTCAGCGCACTGGTGACGTCGGGCGAGCGCGCCGCTGCGCTCGCGGACGAACTGCGAACCTGTACTGATCTGAGACACCTCGTCCTCACCGGCGCGGGAGAATCCGCGCCATCGGGCGGTCACTTCGCGGTGCACGCCTGGCGCGACCTCGCCGCGCACCCGGGCGCAACGGGGCTCCACCGCGTCATCGACACCGACATGGTGTCGATCTTCTACACGTCCGGAAGCACCGGCCGGCCCAAGGGCGTCGTGCTGTCCCACCGGAACATGGTGACGGGGGCCCACAGTGTCGCGGGCTACCTCGGCAATACCGCCGAGGATCGCCTGCTCGCCGTACTGCCCTTCGGCTTCGACTATGGCTTCAGCCAGCTCTCGACCGCATTTCATGCAGGTGCCAGCGTCACGCTGATGGACTACCTGCTGGCCCGCGACATCCTCACCGCGCTGGCGCGCGAGCGCATCACCGGCCTTGCCGGGGTGCCGCCGCTCTGGGCCCAGCTCGCGGACTTGCGTTGGCCCGAGTCCCTCACCACACATCTTCGCTACCTCACGAACTCCGGCGGCGCGATGCCGGGCGCCACGCTGCAGAAGCTGCGTGATGCCCTGCCCCGCACGCAGGTGTTCCTGATGTATGGGCTGACGGAAGCGTTCCGCTCGACCTACCTGCCGCCCGCGGAGATCGACAACCGGCCCGGATCGATGGGCAAGGCCATTCCGAACGCGGAAATCATGGTCGTGCGCCCCGATGGTGCGCCTTGCGCACCGGAGGAGCCGGGCGAGCTCGTGCACCGCGGCTCGCTCGTTTCGCTCGGCTACTGGAACGATCCCGTGAAGACGGCGGAGCGATTCAAGCCGAGCCCTGGCCAGGACAAGGGGCTCGTGCTGACGGAACTCGCAGTCTGGTCGGGCGACACGGTCCGCATGGACAAGGATGGCTACCTGTATTTCGTCGGGCGGCGCGACGAGATGATCAAGACCTCCGGCTATCGTGTCAGCCCGACGGAGATCGAGGAAGTGGCGTTTGCCTCCGGGCTCGTGGCCGACGCCGCGGCCATCGGTGTGCCGCACCCGACGCTCGGCCAGGCCGCGGTGCTCGTCGCGGCGCCCGCCGATGGCCGCGCACCGGCTGACGGCCCGCTGCTCGATGCGATCCGCAAGGAGTTGCCCGCCTTCATGGTGCCGGCGCGGATTGTGTGGCGCGAGGGCCTGCCCCGCAATCCGAACGGCAAGTACGATCGCGCCAGCCTGGCGTCCGAGCTGAAGGGCCTGTTCTCGGAAGGTGCACCGTGAGCCTCGATATACCACCGCACGCACCGCATCCCTGGTTCGGCACCGCCGACGACTGCCTGCTGATCGGCGGCCGCACGATCACCGGGCTCGCGGCCCAGGCCGGCCAGACGCCGTTCTATGTGTACGACCGGGGCGTGATGACGCGCAAGGTCGAGCAGCTCCGCGCCGCCCTGCCGCGCGAAGTGCACATCCATTACGCCATGAAGGCGAATCCGATGCCGGCGGTGGTGCGGCACATGCTGGGCCTCGTCGACGGACTCGACGTCGCCTCTGTCGGCGAGATGCAGGTCGCGCTCGATGCGGGGGCGAGTTCCAGCCTGGTCAGTTTCGCGGGCCCGGGCAAGACCGACGCCGAACTGGCGCGCGCCGCGGCGGCGGGCATCACCGTCAACATCGAATCGGAGCGGGAAATCCGCGTCCTCGCCGCGATCGGCGCGCGCACCGGCGTGCGGCCCAGGGTCGCCGTGCGCGTCAATCCCGATTTCGAGCTGAAGACGTCCGGCATGAAGATGGGCGGCGGGCCGAAGCAATTCGGCATCGATGCCGAGCGGGTGCCGGAGGCACTGGAGTCCATTGGCACCTCGCCGCTCGAGTTCCAGGGCTTTCACATCTTCAGCGGCTCGCAGAACCTGCGCGCGGATGCCATCGTCGAGGCACAGCAGAAATCCGTTGCGCTCGCAGCGCGGCTTGCACGACACGCGCCTGGCCCCGTGCGCACCCTCAACATCGGTGGCGGCTTCGGCATCCCGTACTTCCCTGAGGAACGCCCGCTTGACCTCGCGCCGATCGCCGCCAACCTGCGCGAGCTCGTGCCGCAGGCGGCGCAGGCCATGCCGGGTGCGCAGCTCGTGCTCGAGCTCGGGCGTTACCTGGTGGGCGAGTCGGGCGCCTATGTGTGCCGGGTCATCGACCGGAAGATTTCCCGCGGCCAGGTATTCCTCGTCTGTGACGGCGGGCTGCACCATCACCTCGCGGCGTCGGGCAATTTCGGCCAAGTCATCCGCAAGAACTACCCCGTGGTGATCGGCAATCGCATCCAGGGCGAGGCGCGGGAAACCGCATCGGTCGTGGGGCCGCTGTGCACGCCGCTCGACCTGCTCGCCGATCGCATGAACCTTGCGCGCGCGTCGGAAGGCGATCTCGTCGTGGTGTTGCAAAGTGGCGCCTACGGCCTGAGCTCGAGCCCGCGCGCATTCCTGAGCCACCCCCCCGCCGTCGAACTGCTCGTCTGACGCCGGTGGCGCGTCGCACCGCCCTGCTGATCGCGTTCCAGTTTCCGCCGATGCGGGGCAGCAGCGCCGTGCAACGAACGCTGCGCTTTGCGCAGCACCTGCCGAAGTTCGGCTGGACGCCCATCGTGCTGACCGCGACCCCGGGAGCCCACGAGCAGGTGAGCAGCGGGGCCGACCGCGACACCGGCGCGATCGCGGTTCACCGTTCGCTCGCGCTCGATGCCGCGCGACACCTGAGCGTCTTCGGGCGCTATCCGCGCGCGCTTGCGATGCCGGATCGCTGGGTGACGTGGAAGTTCAGCGCCGTGCCGGCGGCCCTGCGCCTGATTCGCGAGCAGCGCATCGATGTCGTCTGGACTACCTTTCCGATCGCCACAGCGCACGCAATCGGTCTTGCGGTCGCGCGTCGTTCGGGCCTGCCGTGGGTGGCGGAGTTCCGCGACCCGATGTGGCAGGGAGACTATCCGCCGGACCCGCGCGTGAACCGCGCCTGGAAGGACCTCGAACGCAGCGTCTTCGGCCAGGCCCGGCGCGTCATCGTCACGACACCGGGCGCCGCGCGCGACTACCGCGAGCGCTTTCCCGGCTTCGGTGACCGGAATATCCACGTCGTCGAGAACGGCTTCGATGAAGACGCGTTCGCGCGCGCCGAGCACCGCCTTCATGCCCGCGCGGGCGATCCGACTGCACGCGGCGGGCGCCTGACGCTGCTGCACAGCGGCGTCATTTACCCGAGCGAACGCGACCCTACCTGCCTGTTCGACGCGATCGCCAAGCTGCGCAAGCGCGCCGATCCAGCCGCGGGCCGCCTGCAGCTCATCCTGCGGGCCACCGGCAACGACAACCAGTACCAGCGCATGATCGACGAGCGGGGAATCGGGGACCTCGTGCGCCTCGCGCCTGCCGTCGACTATGTATCGGCGCTGGAGGAAATGCTCACGGTCGACGGCCTGCTGGTCCTGCAATCAGCGAACTGCAACGCCCAGATACCCGCCAAGATCTACGAATATTTCCGCGCGGGGCGGCCGATCGTCGCATTGACCGACGCCGCGGGCGACACGGCCGACATCCTGCGACGGGCCGATGCCGGGCTCATCGCGCCGCTCGATTCGGCGGAGGCCATCGCGGCGGCGCTGCGCGAGTTCGTGCGGCGCGCCGACAGCGGCGAATGGCAGCCCATGGGCGCCGGGGCCGCCGGCAGCCATTCCCGCGAACACCGCACCGCCGAACTGGCCGCAATTTTCGAGGGACTCCAACCATGAATCGCACGACACACGGACCGTGGCGTACGTTTTGGCTCCCGCTCGCGTTCATCGTCAGCGGCGGGCTCGCCATCAGGTACCTGCATTTTTCCCTCACGCTCGGCAGCGACGACCAGGTCTGGTTGACCGTGGCGCGCGAAATCGCCACGGGCATGCCGCGCACGGACGAGGCGGTGTATTACACGCGCCTCGTCTGGACCTGGGTCCTCGTCGCGTGGAGCCATCTCGGCTCTTTCACCCTCGGCTGGACGGCCGTCATGATGTTCGCGCTGAGCGGGCTCACGATGGGGCTCACTGCGGCAGCGGCCCGCATTCCGTTCGGCGAGCGCGCCGCGCTGCTCGCCGCCCTGGTCTATGCCGCGCATCCGCTCGCCGTCGCCTATGACACGGCAACCCTGCCGGACGGCCTTGCGGTCTGCATGCTGGCGGCCACCATGTGGCGCTTCATGCGCTACCTGGAGGCACCACGCGCGGCAACCCTGATCGTCCCCGGGTTGCTGATCGGCCTGCTCTTCGGGGTCAAGAACTACTACATGCTGGTGAGCATCGCCTGCGCGATAGCCATACTGGCGCGCCTGCGCGACCCCCGGCTGTGCGTGAGGCCAGTCGGGACGCTGGCGCTTTCCGCGTTGGCCGGGCTCGGCCTCGCGCTGCTGCTCGGCGCCCTGTCGGGCGTGGAAGGCCGCTCGCACGTCGCCAGTTTCGGCAACTACGTGGCCTTCATATCGCAGGACCCCGCCGACGCCAGTGTGCAGGGCCTGCGACAGCTCCTCATGCTCCTCGTCGGGCGCGCGGAGGCCTTCGTCTCGCTGTTCCTCGGCCCGGGTGCCCTGATGGGCGCGTTGACCCTGTTCGGCCTGATCCATTCGACGCTCGAGTCGCGGCGTGCGCCGGCCCAGTTGTTCCTCGCCGTGACCGCGCTGCTCTTCCTGTCCTTCCTCATGTTGATGCCGGTACGATTCTCTCCCCTGACGTTCACGCAGTTCCATGAGCGCTACCTTACGGTCCTGTTGCCGGCGCTCGCGATATCGACCGGTGTCGCCATGACGGCTGCGTGGGCCCGCCTCGACAGCCCAGCGCTGCGCGCGGCTGCGGCCGGCTTGTTGGTCGCGATCGTCGGATCCGGCGCATGGTCCCCCAACGCGATGCAGGACAGCTACGGCCGGCTGGAAATGCGTGGCCTTGCACAGATCGCCCGGGCGCATGCCGGAAAGGGCACCGCGCAATTGCTGCTCCCGGCCTACATGCGAAGGCTCGTTCCGTCCGACTACCGCGGAAGCGACGTCCAATTCCACTTCGTCGATCTCGCAACGCCCGCTGGCGCGCGCGCGGCGCTCGACCGGGTCGCGGCCGATCCATCGGCCTCGGTCGCGATTTTCCGTGCACCCTACCGGACCATCACGGAAAAACTGCGCACCGGCGACTATGTCCCGGAAACGGGTTATGGGAACTACGCTGAATTGATGCGCGAAGCGCACGCACGTGGCTATGCCATAGAGGAAGTCCGCGTCCCCTACGACACCGCGCGCGTATGGCTGGGACGCATCGGCATGACGACCCGCGGCCAGCTCGTCGCCTGGGTGGTGGGAAAGCCGCATCCGTGACGGCCCTCAGGCAATTCTCGCGTTATGTCACTATCGGGGTCGCGACGAACCTGTCGCTCTACGCCGCCTACCTGCTCCTCACCGCGCTCGGGCTCGACCCGAAGGCGGCCATGACGGCGACCTACGCCGTGGGTGTCGCGCTCAGCTTCCATCTCAATCGTCGCTGGACCTTCGAGAGTGGCCTGCCGTATTGGCTGGCCCTGAGGCGCTTCGTGCTGCTCTACGCCTCGGGCTACCTGCTGAACCTCGCCGGACTCGCCTTCTTCGCCGACCGGCTCGGCCTGCCTCACCAGCTGGTCCAGGTCGCCATCATGGGCGCGCTGGTTGTATACTTTTTCACGATGTTTCGGGTCTGGGTGTTCCGCTCCGGTTGACTCGTCGGCATCAGGGGCCTCTTGGCACAGGTCACTTCAGGATTGCGCGCGGTACTGTCCGTACCCGCGGTATACGACCTCTTCGAGAACGTGGTCGGGGCGGCCCGTTGCCGCTCGACCTTTGTGCATGATTTCGTGCGGCCCGTCGCCGGCGAGCGCGTACTCGACGTCGGTTGCGGGACTGCCGCCATCCTCGCCTGCCTGCCCGATGTCGATTACTGCGGATACGACATCAGCGAAGCCTACATAGACAAGGCGCGGATGCGGTTCGCCGGGCGCGGCCGTTTCTTCGCGGCACTTCTTTCCGACCACTCGCTCGACGGCGAACGGCCCTTCGACCTCGTGCTCGCGATCGGCCTGCTGCATCATCTCGACGACACCGAGGCCACGCGGCTGCTCGGGCTGTGCAGGGCCGCGCTCGCACGGCAGGGACGGCTCGTCACGCTCGATCCCTGCTACGACAGGTCGCAATCCCCCGTCGCACGCTGGATCATCGCGCACGATCGGGGGCAGAACGTCCGCGACGCCGACGGTTATGGCCGGCTCGCCGCCGGCCTGTTCGCGAGGATCGCCGTTCACCGGCGCGGCGACCTGCTGCGCATCCCGTATACGCACGCCATCATGGTCTGCCAGGCGTGACCGCGCGCGCACTCCGTCACTGATCCGCCGCAAACTGCGGCATCCGGCGCGGGCCTCGCGCATAATGCGCGACCCCATGCCTAGCGTCGAACACCGCGCGCTCGTCGCGCTCAAATGGGCGAGCTTCGCCAAATTGACGGGCCAGGTCCTCAGCTGGGCATCCACGCTCGTCGTGATGCGCCTCCTCGAGCCCGACGCGTACGGACTGATGGCGCTCGTTTCGGTCGTGATCTCGGTCCTCGGCAATATAGCCGAACTCGGCATCGGCGCCGCGGTGGTGCAGGCCCGCCATGTCAGTCGCGACGACCTCGCCCGGATCAGCGGCCTCATCGTCGTCGTCAACGGCGTGCTGTTCGTCGCCCTGCTGCTCGCAGCACCGCTTTTCGCCCTGGCCTACGGGGAGCCCTCGCTGACGGCCCTGGTCCAGGTCGCGGCCGTGCAGTTGCCGATCACGGCCATCGCCACGATCCAGCAGGCCCTCGCCCAGCGCGAGCTCGATTTCAAGTGGCTCGCATGGATCGAACTCACCACCATCGTGGCCACGGCGGCCACCACGCTGCTGCTCGCGTGGTCCGGTTTCGGTGTATGGGCGCTGGTGCTCGGCAGCGTCGCGAATGCGCTGGTGCGGACTGCGCTCGTGCTGCGGCGAGGCTTCGTGTGGCCATCGTTTCGGCTGGCGGGCGTCGGCAGCTACCTCAGGATCGGTGGGGGCGTAACGATCGGCCGCATCCTGTGGCAGGTCATCTACCAGACCGACGTGCTGATCGGGGCGAGTCGCCTCGGTTCCGGACCGATCGGCGTCTATTCCGTGTCGCTGCAGCTTGCGACCCTGCCGCTGCAGAAGATCATGATGACACTCAACCAGATCGCGCTTCCCGCCGTCGCGCGCCTGCAGGACGAACCGGAACGCCTGAAGCGACGCATGATCGATGCCACGCGCATCCTGACGGTACTGAGCGTGCCCGCGTTGTGGGGACTCGCCGCGGTGGCGCCCGAACTGGTGCATGTCGTGCTCGGGCCGAAGTGGCAAGGCGCGATCCTGCCGATCCAGTTCATCGCGCTCGTGGCACCGCTGCGCATGATCAGCGCGACTTTCGCGACGGCTTCCATCGGTGTCGGGCGCGTGGGCCTCGACATCCGCAACAACGTCCAGACCGCCATCGTGCTGCCGATCTCTTTCTACATCGGGACGTTCTGGGGAGTGAACGGGCTCGCGGCCGCCTGGCTCTTCGCGGTACCGCTGCTGTTTGCGCTGAACGTCCCGGTCATGGCGCGCGCGCTCGCGGTGGGGCTCGGCGACATTGGCCGTGCGCTCGCGCGACCGGTCACGGCCGGCCTGGTCATGTACCTTTCCGTGGCGGCGGCGCGCCTCACGCTCGATGTCGAGCCTGCCCTGCGCCTGGTTCTCCTCATCGGCATCGGCGCCGCAGCCTACCTCGGCACCCTGCACTGCTTGCAGCCGGCCATCTGGGGCGAACTCCGGGCACTCGTGCGGGCCGCAAAGTCCTGAATATCGCGACAGCTTGCTTCAGCGCCAGTCGAATCGTCCCCCGCTGCGCACCCAGACATCGTTCAGGGCCCGCGCCGCATCGATCGCGTATCCATGGTCGCCGCCCAGCGCGCGACGCAAGCGCACGAACCGGAGGTAGCGGCGATCCAGCATGACCGGGAAAGGGCGGGTCGCCAGGATCCCGGCCAGTGGCGCGTCCCACGCCCGTCGGTTCGACAGCACGTACTTTCCGGACGCCTCCCACTGGGTGGGGAATTGCCGGCTCACGGGCACGGGGCAAGGCCGGTGGCCCGGGTAGACCTGCCACGGTACCGAACGGGCCGCGGGATCGAA